>UEXM01000886.1_pt1 | contig 28622 bp, 13 predicted proteins | sample 1796661 | NCBI WGS metagenome assembly UEXM01 (sample SAMEA4772469, study PRJEB27181) | metagenome
GATCAGTTGCTATAAATGGAACGAACATTAGGAGCATAACTCGTGTCTCGCAATACACCACTAAAGAACTTATCCTTTCGGGATTTGGATTTGAACTTCGATGTTCATCCCAATTCAAAGGACTTGATCACGCTCAAGGGAGATGATGCTATTTCGCGGTCTTTGCGTAATCTAATCCAGTATGATCACTATGAAAAACCATTCAATCCAGACTTCGGTAGCAATATCAGGCGAAGCCTATTTGAGAACTTCGGGCCCCAGACAGCAACCACGCTCAAAAATGAAATAACTCAGGTCATCCAAAACTATGAGCCCAGAGTAGATGTACAGTCTGTCAGTGTAAGTGCAGACGCAGATGAAAATCGGTATAGGGTGGTTATCAAATACTTAGTAGTAAATCAAGCAACAACTAGAACCGCACAGCTATTCTTAGAGAGGCTACGATAATGGCGAGTACCGACAGGCTAAACGTCACAGAGCTTGACTTTGATAGCATAAAATCAAGTCTCAAGCGATTTCTAAATGGACAGCCGGAGTTTACAGACTATGACTTTGAGTCTTCAGGGTTGTCTGTGCTTCTGGATATCCTTGCATACAATACGCACTATCAATCATTCTATTTGAACATGATCGCAAATGAATCCTTTCTTGATACTGCCACGACACGAGAAGCGATAGTCTCTCTTGCAAAGGGAATCGGATATACTCCACGCTCGATTACCGGGGCTGTGGCATATGTTGACCTAACATTCCAGCCAAATGATCTTGGTGGTGAGATTGATGGTGAAGCTTCGCCAGTATCTCGTCTTGGAGCAGAAGTCAACATTCCAAAGGGATCAGTCTTTACATCTGAGCTTTCCAGTAAGACATATTCATTTGTTACAACAGATTCATACATTGCTCGACCAACAGCTAATACGACAGGTGGATATCTGATCGGCGCGACCCAAAGTAGCGGAGTTGTACCATATACCGTTTCCGACATGAAAATAACTCAGGGTATATTTGTTAATGCTCAGTATATATTTAACTCACAAGTTGACCAGCAGTTTACTATCCCTAATAGCGGAGCAGATACTTCCACGATCAGTGTTCTTGTTACAGATTCAATCGCATCAACAGCCACAGAGGTGTACACGAAGGTTGACAACTACGCAAATCTTGACGGTGAGTCTACTTCATTCTTCGTGAATGAGGCGGCGGATGGACGATTTGAGATTTACTTCGGTGATGGTTTGGTTGGCAAGAAGCCTACGGACGGATCAATTATTGATATCACATACGTTGTCCCTGAACCGGGAGCAGGAAACGGGGCGACCACTTTCCGAGCTGATCCTATTCGTTCTCCATTTTATGGAACTGGTGGATCAACTCACACGTATAATCCAACCACATTCACATCGATCAATGCATCTGGAGGACAGGATCGTGAGTCGGCCGACTCGATTCGATTCCTTGCTCCGCTCAACTACGGAGCCCAGAATCGTGCTGTAACCAAGGAAGACTATGTTACTGCGATTCGCTCTGAGTATCCTCAAGTTGAGTCGGTTGCTGTATGGGGAGGCGAAGATGCTGAAATTCCACTCTATGGGCATGTTTATATTGCAATCAAACCATCAGAGGGGTTCTTTCTGAGTCAAACAGAAAAGCAAAACATCATTGATAATATTCTTGCGCCTCGAAACGTTATTGGAATTACTCCCGTCATTGTAGATCCAGATTACATATTCCTCCAAATCACATCCGATGTAACATGGAACCCACGACTAACAGGGCTCACCCAAGCTACTTTGAGAAATGGTATTGTGGCAGAAATTTTGGATTTTGGTGATAGTCAACTCGAAAAGTTTGAAGAGACGTTCCGATACTCTCCTTTCACGCAATTGATTGATAATTTCGATTCTGGAATTTTGGGTAATATTACCAGTGTGAATCTGCGAAAAGAAATCACCCCCGCAATCGGAACGGCCGCCAACTATACGATCAACTTCTCGAATAGCATCAACAACCTAAAAGGTAGCGTGACGAGTAGCGCGTTCACATACAACAGCTATTCAGATTGTAAACTAACTAACAATCAAGGGACAATTTCTATTACAGCGACAGGCGGAGTCGTTGTTGCTGATTCAATTGGAACGGTAAATTATACGACAGGGCAGATTGTCCTAAACGACTTTCTGCCGCAAAGTGTTGGGTCGGGAGGAAAATTGTCTATAATAGTCAAGCCAAGCGTGAACGACGTATTTCTGAACCGAGGGGAAATTCTATCCATCATCAGCGACGATGTATCCGTTACAATGAAGCAAGAGATTCAATAAATGATCTCGGCTAATAATAAAATCTCGGTCATCGTAGAAGATCAGCTCCCTGGCTTCATTCGAGAAGATCATGACAACTTCGTTCAGTTTGTTAAGTCATACTATGAGTTTTTGGAACTAACAAATCCTCCGGTGGATATGCCACTACGATTTGTCAATCCGAGTGAGACGACATATACCTCAACTAATAAATATGGAGCGGGGCCTTTACTTGTTGGCGAGACAATCAATCAATATGCGGACGCGGTTGACTCGACTATTATTACCGCAAGTGCTGTAGTATTTGCATATAACGCAACCGCTACGACGAAGACGGTAACGATTACTGGAATCGCAGGCACCACCGGATTGTTTATCGCAAACAAAGAAATCATTGGTGAGAGCAGCGGCGCTAAATATTGGCCATCTTCTAATATAAAGCAAGCTCCTACAGGCGCGCTCCAGGCGTCATATGACATTAGTAATATTCGTGATATGGATTTGATGTCAAACCAGTATATTGATTTCATTAAGAAGGAGATTGCTTCTGGGTTTCCGGCGCGCTTCGATAAGGGAATTGATGAACGAACTGCTCTAAAAAACCTCCGCGACTTCTATCAGTCAAAGGGAACAGAAAACTCCTTCCGGTTATTGTTTCGATTGGTATTTGGTGAGGACATTGATATATATCTCCCATCAGAAAATATGCTCCGGCCGAGTGTTGGGGAGTGGGAACAGCGGACAACATTGCGACTGGATTCGCGCATAAAGGATCTCCTATCGGCAGATGCGCCGCGCGATGTTTCTGATATCGTCGGGCAGAGGGTGACGGGGATATCATCTAAAGCAACTGCAATTATTGAACGAGCGCAAAAAATAATTTATGCTGGAGACACGTTTATTGAAGCTGACATCACTTCAAAGGCTGGTACATTTGAACCCGACGAGCAGGTTCGGGTTGCATATATTGAAGCAGAAACAAACTCCGCAGTCACAATCGAACTCAAAAATTATGGACTAATTTCATCTATTGATATCACTGATGGTGGTTCAAACTATGCCATTGGAGATCAAGTATCCATTGGTGGTAGTAATGGGCTCGGCACCATTGCAAGGGTTTCTGATGTAGATTCTATAACAGGTGAAGTCAAAGCTATTGAAATAATCGATCCTGGGTATCGATACACTGGGCCACCCTCGACAATAAACTTGAACTCCCCCCACAGCGGAGATGCTGGATCTACCCGATTCGAGGCTGGACCACTAGAGTCTATTCTTGATGTTGATTTTAATCATAAAATCCTAGCCAACAGCTTCTTCGCAGAGAGTGACAATCGCGGAGCATATGCAAATACTGGTGCTGTTGGTTTCGATCTTTATGACATCGATGGCGCTACAATTATAAACCCGGCCAGCACGGATGCGAATAGCTTCTCAAACTTCGTAACCGTACCCGGAAAGGATGAGGGGCTTCAGGCTTGGTGGAAGTTTGACTCCTACAATATCATTGGAGATGTAACAGTCAACACGCTTGATGGTACATTTGGAGACGGAAACGATCCAACGGCTAATGTTATCAATTATGGTTATTGGGGCCCACGGGTTTCTGATTCTGTATATCGACCTGATTTCAAAATCCCTGCGTTCGGTTATGGTTCCCTTGACCCACTCAAGACACGAACAGTCCCTTCCCAGAACACTCGCATAACTAACACATATAGCGCAACATCAAATGCGACTTCGGCTAATTCATATAACCCAAATGGATGGGTGGGGTTCAAGCCTATTGTTCTGGACTCAAGTGGCAACGGAAATCATGCTTGGCTCCAAACGGCCAACAATCTCGCACCGGCTACAAATTTCACTGGGCGCGCTAATGTGGTATCTCGCGGAGCATTCTCGGAGCGAGGCATATTTGGAACGGGATCGCTTGCTAACACTTGGGTGAATGGGCCCAGCGCAACCGAGCCCCAGAATGATCTTGGTGGAATTGTGCTTCGCGCACATGATGACCTACGAAATGCAAACACGCAGACTTGGGTGATGTGGTACTATCCATATGGAGAGATTGGATCCTTCGGTGGAACATATAACAATGACACCGAATGGGTACAATATGACTCTGAAGCGCCGGAGTTTGATGCAAATAACGCACCCAATATCCTTAGCCGTGATGGTGGTTCATATTGGGCCCTTCAGGCCAATGCAACCTCGACGGCAACAAGTGACTATCATGATGTAATCTTCCGATTCCAAGGCGCTGAATGGGATAACGGGAACGCGGTGAATGGTCAGGTTGCAAACACATCAGGACAATTCCCCGGACACAATGCCGGAACGCTGAATGCGGGTGGTGGATCGCTTCGCGCACAAACTTGGAACATGATCGCACTATCTATTGATCATACCGTAGGTGTTGGTAATCTATTCTTCTTTAATACGACGGACGGATTCCATTCCTCCAATGGGTTTTCTATCCCCGTTACACAGGACGCAAACACACCAGCATTAGGAACTTGGCCAGTCGTTAATGGAGACGCTCAAGGTCGTGCTGTTGTTCTTGGTGCTGCATCGGCATCTGCTAATGGAGACAGCAATAGCATTGAACGGAATCCAGCATCATCAGCTCATGGTCGATATGATGAAGTTCGATACTATGACCAAGCACTGAATCAGCAGCAGATCGCTCATCTGTTTAATAATCCGGGTGGGCGCTTCGATAATACCCTATCAGGTGAATGGGCTATTGTTAATCCGGCTGTATCAGGGAACACAGCTGCCGAGTTTCTATATGATAGCGGCGAGACCTCTCAGATTTTCCGCATAGGAAGTGATGACACTTCAACTGGGCTTCAGGTAGTCTATAATAAAGATATTGCGTTTGACCCAGCCGCACATTATAAACTGACGGTCAAGGCTCGCAACACAGATGCAGGAAACTCATCTAACGTGCAGTTTGGTGTTATTGGTATTGCGGACACAGGAACACGGTTGCTCGGATACGACGCAGCAGATGATTGGGATAAGTCACAACCCATTGCCCAATCGGGCGCGGACCTCGGAACAACATGGGTAGAGAAGACGGCCGTCTTTGGAGGCAACAGCTCACCCTTACATTCTGGTTGGGACGCTACGGGTGACGGCGAAGGTACATATACATGGAACAATCCAGCCAAGTTGTATGGTGACGTGGGTGCTGCGGCGGGAAACACAACATTCTTCCGGCCGGTTCTTAGATGGGATGAGTGGACCGCTGGCGACTTCACCGAGATTGAATATGTCAAAGTTGAAGTGCAGCGCCCTGCTACCCTGACTGCTACAATCGCAGGTGAGTTTGTATGGCCCGGGCGCGACATAGGAGATGCTGGGAAACTCAGTACATCACCAGCGGGTATATGGCTACCAAAGCATCTTAGTGATAATAATTTCTATCAGGCATATTCATATGTTATTCAAAGTGGATTGTCCATTGAGGACTACCGGCAGATTGTGGATAAGCTCGTCCACACTTCAGGTAAAAAACTATTTTCTGAGGTTCAACTTACATCAAAGGCCGATTTAAGTCTAACTGCTTCTGCATTCAATGAGTCTCTTATTAGGCTCTTGTTTATATTCTACGGTGGATCTGAGCGTCTACTACTAGGGCCCGGCGAGACTTGGGATGGGCGTTCCCTAAAGGGTGATGTGGCGATCAAGTCCGAATTCGGGCTATATGATTTACCAGACCTTCCGTTCGACCTTGATCTTGCTCATGGTGAATTTGACGTTTTGGATCACTTAGCGGTGAGTGATCGACAAGACCAAACAGAAGACTTCACGGGAGAAAAAACCATACGGACCTACTCCAATGGAGATACGACTACAAAATTTGCTGATACTATTTCTACTGCCCCACAGGATGCCCATGCCGGATGGAGAGTTGTTCACGGAAGCTCGGACAATGGCGGCACCATTATTGATGGGCCAAATCTAAGAATTTACCCAGACCCCGAGAAGGGCCCATTCCCCCTTCTTCAAACCCGCACTTCCACCACCGACTATACATACAACATCGATGGAACAGAATACCCCAAGATACAAATGAAGATCAGAAGAGTGTCCGGTACCCGAGACACCGCTTGGACTGGAACTATGTTTTGGGGAAGAGTAGATGGTCTAGATAATAGAAGCCCTGACGGTAGTAACGTTGCCGATGGAGTAGTCACTCCTCGTGACTATCCATATGGTCGAGATGGCGTAACTTTAATAAATTACTCCAAAAACATCCCGAGACCTACCTTTTGGGGCCCCGACTTCCATATCCTCGAATGGGACTTTACAAACGATCCTCGATGGGAAGGGGAGACCATCACAGAACTTCGATTTGATTTTGATCGAGGGGCTACAGAAGCTAATCCGACTAATAACGTGTATGAGATTGAGTATATTAGGTTTGTTGCTGCGGATCAATTTACATATGGTTCACCTAACGGTCCTGCTTGGATTGCGTGGGATCAGTCTCCTCTCGATAATCCATATGCCAATGGGCATTATAGTTCGGTTCTGTATCCAGATCCAACATACGCCTCGTCAAACAGCGCAACGCGCCCGACAAAGGATACGCTACTTTGGGAAGTAAGTGGTGCCTATGCGAAACTTGTAACAGGGTACGAGGATACCGAGAGAAGCACTTTCGCTGGATTATTATATGTCTCCGGCCCGTTCGGTACGATCGAAATTCCGCGACCTAATGCAGAAGGTTTGTTGGCTCTTGATGGTCACTATCATCAAAACGATCCGTATACCGCCGACGAGAATGATGGGGTCAACTGGCAAACTAGTCAAGAGCTACCACTAAACATCGATAGCAGCACATATCGTTATGTGCGAATGAAGGTGCGTCGTATTGGCCCGGGTGGGTATCGCACAAGTGCAGAACTCGCCACCGATCCAATATCTGATCCATCCGCTTGGATTGGTGCATGTCAAGCAGAAACCCGAGATAGTGCTTATGGTAATATTGGCGCGAATTATAATCGAGTTCAGATCGGTGGAACAAACATCGGCGCGAATACAATATCACAACCAGAAACATTAATCATCCCAGCGGGGTCCGACGCGGACACCAAGTCTCCTTGGCATATCCTTGAATGGGATATGCACGATGTTGGGTCTGGTGTGGTTGGTGCCAACACAATCGTAGCTGATACATTTGCAGCGAATAATATCGGGTGGCTCGGGATCACACTAGTTGGGAATCCAACAGAGAGTAATGAAACATTTGAGATCGACTGGATCCAAGTGGACGATGGAACAAAGTTTCCTCGTGGGAATCACCAATGGCCGATCGGACGAACGGATCAGGTTGGCGAACTGGCCGGCGAGCGCGATCAATACAATGACGGATCGGGTGTTGGTGGATATGCTAATACGATGAAAGTGAATAGTTCTTGGGACTACTCAACTCGCCCTATGGGACAGTTCTCGGTCGCTGTCAGCTCGCCGCAAAGTTCTGAAATTAAGTTCGCGAATACTGCGGCCAACAACGCAACAGTGATCTATGTGGCAACATCATTAAGACACGCTGCAACTTCGGGTACGAACCCACCGACAGTGGTATTGACGCCGGCCCTCGCGGCCGATCAAATTCTTCGATTCTCGGCAAACACTGCAAATTCAACAGATTGGATTTCTAGTAGTCAGATAAGCGCAAACGACGATAACACAATGTACTCATTGTTCACTGATCCGCTCGGCGCACACTATGAGCGAATTTCGATGGAACTTGATGATAGAGATACAATATTCTTAGGCTACCAGTACACCGAGGATAAAGGATCAACCCCCGGAACAAGTAACTTTGAATATCCGGCGAATGTGATTACATCGGACTCAAGACCGTTTTATATTATGCATTATCAACCCTCCGGTAATGTGGCTCCAACTGGTGTTATTGGCGGTAACACCGGGCACAATTTCTTTGGTGTGTCTAATAACTATATCAGTGAGCTTGTTCTGTATGGAAATACAGTAGGAGATGGATATGAAGTATTGGGTCATGGGCCTCGCGCGCTTGAGAACGATACAATTCCGACTTTAGGAACATACACCTCGATCGAAGAAGTCAATACAAATGATATGATGATCAACTATCGCAACCATCTCCATGTAGTTGGTAAAGCATCACAGAATGTTCTTTTGATTAAACCTGCTCCGGGCACAACACGAGACGGGACAGTTAGTGAACTGCTTCCATTGGTATTAGATGAAGAACCAATTTCCCATGATATTCCATACTCTGACGGGCTAGGGAAAGTACGAGTCGGCCCGGATCGGAATCGTGTTACTGGAGTTGAACAATTCAATATTATGACATCATCGACGATTGACTCAAACGGTGTTGTGCTGGGGACATGGAATCCACACGCAATCATCGAAGGTCCGAAGGGGTCATTCTTCGTCGCATGTAATAACTACAATACTAGTTTTGGAACTGATAGTATTTACTGCTATCATGTTGTGCCTACCCAGAACGTGGCCACAGGTGAAATTACGACAATGAATGCATATCCGGTGTATGCAAACTCAGCACACACGACGGATCTCTTTCAGGGTTGTACAGGAATGGCAATCGATAATCTCGACCCGCCGAACTTCTACTACGCAACAGCAAACACGATCTTTAAGGTTGAGCCAAAGGGATATTCATATGAGACCGGTGATACGAAGATTACCCAGCTCATAAACTCAGACTACACCTTCTGGAATACAAATCATGGAACAGGAACGGTTTATCCGCCTCTTGGCAAGTATCCTTCACAGGGATTGTTAGTAGGAGCAAAGATCTCTTCGCATCCGTATATAATGGAAGGCACATATTCTAGAATGAATGTCGATCGATACAATCGACTATTCTTTGGTGGTCAAGCAAATGTATATATATATGATACAAACACTGATCAACTATCCATTGCCTATGCGCCGCAAGAAAATCAAACACAAATTCCAACACTGACATCAGTAAATCTTAACACAGTATATGATAATCATACGCTTCTCGACTTTGACGTTGAACCTTATACTGGTGAACTTGTATTCATTATTAGCAATACAGGTAACGGTCGGTCAATGGTAGGGTCGATTCGACCTAATGCTGATCTATCATACACTATCGCAGATGGGGATCAGCTCGTTCAAACAATCATTGATGCAGATATAACTGATCGGTTCTATAGTCCACAGCCAACAGGGATTGGTGCATTTACCGAATTCGCGACGGGCCCAGGAGCAAAAATTAGGATTCGCAAACAAAAAGATGATGAAAGACCAGACTAAATATACAAGAATTGGTAACTTTCGCATAAATAACACCACAGATGGAGAATCGCCGTGCCAGCAATCGTAACAAAGCAGTTTCGCGTTCGAAACGCAAAGGAGTTTGTAAACAACCTCCTCTCATCATCTGAAGGTGGATCGAGTGCCTATGATGGCGTAAGCTATGTATATCTGGCTTTCGGTAAAGTAGTGCCTTGGGATGAAACAAACTTTGGGGCTGATGATAGCAATCCACCTGACCCGGATGAAGATGTTTCTCTTCTATATGATGTGTTTCGAGATGGTATTGCTGCTTCTAGGGTTTCCGCAGATGAGGTTCGTCTTGGAATTCGAAGATATGACTGGACTTCCGGTACAGTGTACAGCCAATATGATGATCAAGATCCATCGATCATGAATGGGACGGCGGTATTCTTTGTATTTGATCCAATCACAGGCCATATTTTTAAATGTCTCGATAATAATTCTGGTGGCAAATCTACGATTCGACCGGCCGCGCCGATTGCTGCGATCACCGAGCAAAGTTTTTTCACGTCCGATGGATATCGATGGAAGTTTATGGCAGAAACTTCTTTAGTAGATCAGAAGTTCTTAACAACAAATTACGTGCCGATTCGAACGCTCAATGTTCATCCAACAGCTTCCGTTCCTGTCGGATATCAGCTACAGCATGACATTCAGTCGCGAGCAAATACAGGGACGATTGAGACATATAAAGTTACTAGCGCTGGATCTGGATTCCAAAAGCACAGTGGAGGCGTTCCGACTCGAACGATTGCTACGGGCGCATCTGCTACTCAGTTTACGCTAACCTCGGACGCGGCGATATCGGCTTCCGACGATTTCTACAACGGAGCAACGATAGTTGTGGATAATGGGTCAGGAGTATCTGAGAGCGGGATCATCAGCGATTATGTTGGGGCATCAAGAACAGTCACGCTCGACGCTGCAACCCCGCTCTCGTACTCGCCGGTTGGCAATGAAACATACCATATTGGACCAACTGTATGGGTGGCCGGAGACGGAGCAGGGGCTAACGCATATGCTATTTGCACATCAGCAGGCGCGATCAATCAGGTAAATGCTCTCAATACTGCCAACACCGGGAATAGTTACACGTTTGCCACGGTGACAGTAGATCCACAATCACGCGACGTAGGGTCAGGGGCATCAGTTCGTTCTATTATTCCACCACAGGGTGGGCATGGCCATGATCCAGCAGATGAGTTGAACGGATTTAATGTTCTACTTAACAAGACTATCAATGGTGCTGGAGAAGGCAACACATATCCCATATCCAATGACTATCGTGTAGTTTCTCTGCTTCGTAATACTCTGCTGACAAATGGATATAATAAGGATGTGCTTACTCCTGCTACGACGGGTGCTAACTGGTTTGCAAATACCCAATCGGTTCATATGTCAACATGGCTTGTGTGTAACACAACAACGCTTGCTATGGGACAAGGGCCGGACCCGGCCGGCTCAATGCAGCAATTTGATCAATGGAATTCTGGGACGGGCCCGCTGCCTGATGACGAAATTGTAGGTATCAATAGTGGAGCAAAGGGTCGTGTTGTTGAGTTCAACACTGATGGTAGAGGTATCCTAAATATAACAAACGTTGTAGCAAATACAAGCGGAGGAACTTTCCTCGAAGATGAAGCCGTTATATTAACACGGACCTATACTGGATTTGTTCCGACAACTAATAACTATCTTGTAGCAAACGGATTCAGTCTTGGATTTGTAGCAGACCCCGAATTTGATGTACTACAGGTCGGAGAGCTTAAAGCAGGAACCGGGGAAGTTCTTTACGTTGAGAACCGACGACCCATCAGGCGATCGCCGGAACAGCGCGAAACTATCACTATTGTGATTGAATTCTAAGGAATTATAAATGCCATTAAATGCAAATACCGCACCATATTATGATGACTATGATCCGAGCAATCAATTTTACCAGATCATGTTCAATCCGGGTAGACCTGTGCAGGCGCGGGAACTTACGCAAATGCAGACAATACTTCAAAAGCAGATTGAGCGAATGGGAGATCACATCTTCCAGCATGGCGCTCGGGTTCTTGGGGCTCAGATATCATATGCAAAATGTAAGTTTGTAAAACTGGCAGACTATGAAAAAAACGACTCAAATGAAGCCGCGATCAACCTAACGAACATCTACGATACAACTAGTCTTTTAGGTGCATCGGTTGTTCTTGATGCCGCATCTGCTGGTGACTACGGAACAGACGCAGATGGAACTGTAATCACACCGGATGGCAGGAGCCCCGTTGCTCATATCATCTATTCGGCTGCCCGAGATGGTAGTGATCCGGCAACTCTTCTTCTAACATATGATACAGAAGATGAGTTCGCGGCAAACGACTTCATTCGCACGCTCGCTGGAACATCATTTACCCAACGAAGCTATGTAGTCAACGCAACACCCACGTCAACCTCTGCGGCTGTTGGTGATGCCACTTACTCAACTGTTACCAGTGGTGTATTCTATATCAAGAGTTCTACAGGATCTCACTTCACATACTGTAGGTCTCAACGGATTCCGCTGTCCAAGTACACGAACAGACCAACATACAAGGTTGGGCTAAAGGTCAATGAGGCATTCGTAACCGAATCAAGTGAGGCATCACTCTATGATAATGCCGGAGGAACAAATCAACCAACTGCTCCTGGCGCACATCGACTCAAAATTGACCTTGAGCTTGCGGTAGCCCCCGGTTCAGATGGGCTGACCATCAGCGATGATGCAGGTCAGGATTTTGTTGAACTGCTCCGCATAGATAATGGGGTCCGCGTTAACAGTACACTTGCGCCGGATGCGTCGTCGAAGATTTACTCTGCTATTGGTGATGTTATGGCAGAGCAGGTCCATGATGCTTCAGGCAACTATGTGGTTGAACCATTTGAATGTCGAGTTGAAGACACAAATCCACCAAGCAATAAGCTAAAGGTCACACTTCAGCCCGCGCGCGGTAAAGATACTGCTCGTGCGTATGTAAAGGGACGCGAGTTTGAAATGTCTGGTCCGTGGTCACAGCTAATCGATAAGGCTCGTGATACATCAATTGAACGGGATCTTATCGCAGCAACTCCAATTGGGTCGTTTATTATGGTCCGAGATCTCAAGATCGATGACCACTTGAATGAAGGTTCGAGCGCCCGCACAGGACTTCTTCCTCTATGGGATCTCCATTCAGTAGAGTCATCTAAAATCAACATTAGTTCACTCGAAGAGTATAACTCCACTCGCGCTGGGTCATTCCGCTTGCGTGATATCGTTAATGGCGGCCGCTTTGCTACTGGAGCAACTTCGAATGTTCATGCTCTATATCTACAGGACTACAAGACATCCAACGCGCTAACAGGATCATTTACGGCCGACGCAACAACAGGCACCGATACCTCGCTCGGTGCCACGGGAGTCACGATTAGTCTGACTGACCGAAATACAACTGAGAACGCATACATCGGATCTCGGATCTCAATTGTATCATCGACCAATCATCCCGATTACGCAAATCAGACTCGTGCTGTCATCGCGAGCGCGGCCGGAGCTGGAGACCGAGTGCTGACGCTCGATACTCCATTCGATCAGCCAACGAATGATAAGACCTTCCCAGGCACAGGGGAGACCTACTCTATGGTCATCGAGCCAACGGCTGCGATGACAGGAAATGGATCGGTTGTTCCGTCTCCATATCGCGACCACGACGTTGCGATTGGCGCATCCACAATGCTTCTTACTAGAGTTGAAACAGGTAACGCACAGATCTTAGTATCGGAAGCTAGTGCAAACAGCACTCCGTTTATCGGAGGGCCCCAGCCTTCGCTCATGTTCCCGCTAGCCACAGGCGGCGCACGGGTTGCCAACTCGATTGATAGTTCAGTCACCGGAGCCGATGTCTTCTTCGTCACCCGATATAACTCAACCACACAGTCAGTGGCCACAGTCGCGACATTTAATATTAACCAATATCGACTCGACACCGGTACCGGATTTTCCGCAGGGCAGTTCATCGAAGGAACTACGACAGACAACTTAGTTGTGATTAATGAGACAACAGGTAGGATAATCAATGGTGCTGATATAACATCGGCTGTTGTGACAGCAGGTTCAATTGTAATAACCAGCACCAACTTTATCTCCAACGGAGAGAGCATTCGTCTAATCGCCCCGGCTCGCATGAATAACCTTCCAGCAAAGAAGAAGACATTAAAGCAGGGGTTGAATACACAATCCGCGTCTGCGACACTCACTACCGATAGAAATACAAAAGGTTATGTTGTATTCGATGCACCAAATAGGATTCCCGGTGGTTCAGATAACCTTGGTGCGGTGGATGTATATCGCATTGCTGGGATCTATGACAGCGGAGATATTAATGTAGCCCCCAATGCGGCCGATCTCAACGTAGACGCGAAAAATATTACTAGCCGATATGATCTTGATAGTGGTCAGCGAGAGGATCTATATGACTACGCATCTATTATACTAAAGGCTGGCGCGGCCGCACCGCTCGGGCAGATTGTTGTAGTATATGATTGGTTTAGTCACACCGACAATCTCGGAGATGAAGGTGGATATTTTAGTATCGATTCATACAATAATCAAGTTGCTCTTGAGAACATACCATCATTCACATCAACGTCAACTGGAATCCGGTATAACCTCAAGGACTATTTGGACTTCCGACCATCGCGGGCTGTTTCCGCTACCGGCGCAGCAAACACATCATACTATGTGCCAATTAGGGACATCTCTACTACATCAGGAGGAGTTGCCGCAAGCGCAAAGAGCATTGGGCACGTTGATTCAGCGGGTGCCTTCTGGTACTTCATGCAATATTTTGCCCCACGATTTGATGCAGTGGTTATCGGTGATCGCAAGACTGCACGCGGAGCAAACACTGGGATGCTCCAGATCGTTTCAGGATCAACTAATCGGTCACCTGCTACCCAACCAAGGGTGTCGGCGCAAGATATGGCTCTGTTTAACCTTGCCATTCCATCCTACACGAAACGGCCTGAGGATGTAATCGTAACGAAGGAAAATAACCAGCGATATACCATGAGCGATATTGGTGCTATCGCGAATCGTGTTGATCGGCTTGAATACTTCTCATCGATGAACACGATTGAGCAAGAGGCGGCAGGCATCAAAATAATTGATAATGATGGCATCGAAAATTACACGAACGGAATCCTCGTTGATACATTCGATTCTGGGACCGCCGCTGCTGATATTGGGATACCGGGGAGACCAAATCCAGACTTCAATGCATCAGTGGGAAAGGGAATGCTTCGTCCTGCTGTTGAGCAGGAGCATATCGAGCTTACCATTAGCGACATCGATAGTACGAATATCCATCGCACGCATGGGCAGCTAATGATGCCATATACCACAACGACAGACAGTCCAGGCCTGTCCAATAAGCGTGCAACATTGAATGGTACAGAAAACATCAATCCATTCCAGATTCAAGCATTCTACGGAGAGGCTTCACTGTCGCCGAGTAGCGACAACTGGCATTCCACGATGGATCTTGCAGCGTCGTCTTCAGATACAGCAAATGCACGTCGGGCCGCACAAGATATGATCCAACAACGGATCGATCGTGGTGAGTCCAATGTTAATTGGGGATCTTGGGAAGACGATTGGTATGGTGCTGAAGTAGTAACTACTAATATTCGATTAAAAGATCCTGAAGGTGCATTTGAGGCAGTTATCAATAACCCTCCAGCACTTAATCCTTGGCTCGCCAATGTTATGCCTCTGGATCCAGATAAATATATCCACTCTCCAGTGAGTGGATATACATACGCATCCGTGGCCGCCGGTCAACGGCCGGGTTTGGAGATCAAAAATTATCTAACTGCTGGTCAGGCTTCAACATTACCATCACATCCAAATGGGATAATTGACTGGGCACAAGTTGTGATTCACAGAAATAACACTTCCCCCACCTTCAATGTTGCGAGTCAGATTCGAGTTACCGATGAAGAACAATCACAAACAATAACATCACAAGATGTTCACCAAACCCGCACTGGAACATCTCTCCAGTTTAATCTAGGTGAAGAGACCGTTCTTATTGATGATCGAACGCTTTCGTCTATTGTTGCTCCTTATATGCGTCCGGTTGACATCACATTCCGCGCAAGACGAATGAAGCCAAGGACGACCGTTTTTCCAATATTCGATAAAGAACTCGTTACCAATTATACTGAACGAGCAAATGAACTGATCCTGCGTAATACTAGTGGGGCGGATGCCTATAATAATCCATTTGGGGATCTTGGTCCGGGTGAAGAGGAAGTTCTAGGGGACTCATCAAACACCGGAATAGGAATTGCAGTCGGGACACTTGGAAACACAGTGTTCCTCGTTTCAGCAAATGGAATATTTGACCCAGCAGGTGGGATCATAGTTCGATCACGAAATGTAACCGCACCAAATAAGACAGTGGTCGCATATAAGTCGTTCTCGGGAACACTTGAAGTTGCTCCTTCATCGGTATCCGATGTATCCCTGCAAATAGATGAATCAGCAAAGCTTTGGTGGCACACGACAAGCGAAACCACTCGCGCATCTGAGCAACCTGGCGGAAGTCTTGATGTTGATCTATACGATCGAAAGATATATCTTGTTGATGGTCGCGGGTATGGTCAGAATCGAACGATTGTTGCGTACTCCAATACTACCGGGACAGTAACACTCGACTCTGGATGGGCACTAACACCAAACACACAGACCCGATATTCAATTGGCGAGCATTATACTAGTTTTGCGGGGAGCGCATATGGGGTTTTGCATGTTCCAAACCCATCATATTCCAATAGAACCTCACAGCACTATGTTGAGGGCGCGACGATTACTGGAGATGAACATTGGGCATCTTCGGCCGAATCAGACGAAAGAACTAACGATACGCTTCGCTTCCAGTCAGGAATGAAGGTGTTCTCTCTTCGAAATGTACCAAACGCGACTGCTGGAGAGTCGGCAACGCACGTTGAGATTCCGTTTATGTCATCGGGAGTCATTGACGTTGGGCAATATCAAACGGTGTTCTCTATTGATACGGTTGTAGTGGATCATGAGGAATCACGCACCATAAATCGAAGCGCGACTTCGGAGTGGACCGCGACCGGAAATATTATTGAGACTGGTGATGTGGTTAAGTTCTTTGATCCAATCGCGCAGAGCTTCCTTGTAGATGGAAACGTCTACCCAGAAGGAATATTCATTGATAGTGTAGACGTTTGGTTTCAGACGAAACATACTGATGAGTCGGGAGTTCAGTTACCAGTCACATTAGAGATTCGACCAACAATCGCTGGCGTTCCACATGGCGGGAAGGTTCTTGGAAAGAAGTCATTGCTTCCAAGTGAAGTTAATATCCTAACAGGGCAGCCAGGAGATGTTAATCTAACTACAGCCGCAGCAACGAACTTCAAGTTTGACCGTCCAATTAAGCTCAAGAGTGGAAATCAGTACGCTATTGTTTTGGTATCCGACTCTTTGGATTATCATGTATGGACAGCAGAAAATGGGCAGCCTCAGCTTGGAACGGGTGGAGAAGGTTCACAGGCCACTGGTGTCCCTGCTGTCATCATGGACGGGCAGCCTCATCTTGGATCATTCTTCAAGTCTCAGAATGGAGTCACATGGAACCCAGAACAGAATCAGGATTTATCATTCGCTATTCATAAGTGTGAATTCACTCCGAATCAGGTAGCAACAGCAGTCTGGAAGTCAGTGAACGCACACTCGGGACCAGTTCCGTCATTCTCCCATGTTACAGATCCACTTAACCATGTTAACTATGGTGCAGTGACGGGTAGCGCTCCAATCTCAACGCCACATCAGAACAGCACGCAACATAAATTATGGCAGAATGATTATGAGTTCGATGAGTTCCGCATCGATACCGCGATACTGGAGTCTCCTTCAACTGAAATTACCTTTGATTACGATTGTACTCGGGTGAGCGAAAATGTCGTTCCAAATGTATTTGATCTGGAGTTTAGTCAGACAGACGGATACAAACCCCTTGAACTTGCAAAAAATACTATTGACCCAACCGATCGGTTGAAGATTATTAAAGACAAAACTGGATCGTTAGTTGTTCGTGGAACATTTACAACAACTAGTCGAGACGTTTCTCCGGTGATCAATCTAGAGCGTCTGGGTGCTTCGTTGTTCCGAAACCAAATTAACGATGGTGGTCTTCACGCAAACACATGGCCATTTAGCCGAGTGATGACAGATGATTATTCTGGAGGAAATACTGTTGGTGGTGGATTCGCGATCATTAATCGCGGAGAGGGATATACAAACACTGACACATTTACATTGAATGCACCCTCCGGTAAAGTCGGAACGGGAGTAACAGGAACGTTGGTCACCAACGGCACCGGATCGATTGTCGGATTCACTCTCGCCAACGCAGGGAACACATATCTACACTCACCCGAGATCGCGATCACCACAGCGGCCGGAACTGGCGCTGTAGTTGAATACATCGGGGAGGATAAATCATTCGGCCCAGGAAACTTTGTTGCTCGCTATATGACAAAGAAGGTTAAATTGCAGTCTGGGTTTGACTCAAGGGATATTCGTGTGTACCTAACAGCATCAAGCCCACCGGGGACACAGATTCATGTATATGCGAAGGTTCGGTCGGATCAAGATAATGAAGGATTCTCTAATAAGTCTTGGCAGCTTCTCTCGCGAGGGCAAGATTCTGCCTCGGAGCAGACCCCAGATCGAGGGACTGCAAGGGAGATCATCTTCAGAGGTTCGGGCGATGACGATCGACATCCCCTATCGTATGTGTCCCTATCTGACGATGTGGCTGCTGGTGGGGGTGAGCGATATATGGAATTCAATGAATTCGCAATCAAGGTAGTTCTACAGTCTGCTGATACACGAATCGTCCCGATTGTATATCAGCTCCGCGCAATTGCGGTGGCCTAATGGAAACAAAAGAACAGAGATATGTCCCAACAGATCGACGAGGTTGGATCAGGGATACTAAAACAGGAGCGCTTCTTTCAGTGGATCGTGTTTCCCAAAAAAATCATAAAGAAAAAGTTGATCGACAGATATCCAATATTGATGAACTAAATAGTCTAAAGGATGAAGTTTCGCAACTAAAACAGCTCGTCAAAAAGCTAGTCGAGGATAATTAATGCCAGTCAATACGATTCAGATTCAGAAGCTCTTAGGGAAACATACCTTTCAGCAACTTCGTGTCACCGTCAATGAGCTGATTAATATCGTCAATGGGCTTCCAAGTACGGTTCGTGGAGATGTTACTCGTCAGGGTGGGATTATCGATGGTCAGTCAGCGGGAACGCTACAGACGATTGACCCAGGTCAGTTCTTTGTTCTCAACTCCAACTGGGTGGGAATCGGGGACTTCCTTAATACCGACATGCCAACGAGCCCAATCGGGCACATTCATGTCAACGCACTAAACAGCGATGCGCGAATCAATCTGTCCCAGAACAACGTATCATCTGATCCCGATATCCCGCATGGTATATCTTATCTATCGATACAGGCTGCTAACTCTGTTAATGGTCCAGCTAACAACTTTGGATTCCTTGCAGCTACATCAAACACAACGACTAAGTATGGAATGATTGTTCTATCAACAGCCAACACGGATCAAGAAGTATCGCACATCTTTGCTCGTGAATCTTGGGGATGGGGGAACACTGCTGACACTACTTCTGCGACCCGCTTCACCCTAACATCGGGAGAGAATGTTGGTCTGGCTCCACACGGTGGGCCCACTGCGCACCTCGCAGCACAGCTTCGCGTTGATCGCGCTCTTGCTAACGATCCACAGACATCAAACACTGCTCCAATCATCTCAGCGCGAGGATACTCTGGTGCATGGGGTGGGCTCGGTATAAATGACACGCCAGTTCGACTCGTTATTGGTGACCGCAATGAAGATACTGCTTTGCGAGCAAACACATATGCTGCTCTAGACTTTATGGGAAATGGGGCGGATACAACTGACCTATCAGAAATTGGTGCGCGAATTTCTGCTGAATATACGAGAGATACCGCCACGTCAACTGCGCTTGAGTTCGCGGTCAGAGACGCTACAGGTGATCTTGAGAAGGTCATGAAGATCATCGGCGGATCAGATGCTACTGGAGATGTAGATAAGCCTGTCATTGTTATTGGCAATACAGCATATCTGGATAGTATGACTGCGCGGGATTCCGCTACAGGTGGAACGCCATTATATTCCGCGAATGCTATGCACGCGCAGCTAACCATTCAGCAATATTCGCAAGGTCAGTTCGGTCGTATGGGTCTTTTGATTCGTGGCGAAGATCGGCCGGGGATCACTCCGATCGGCGCGGCGAGCAATCCGGTCCTTCGGATGGAGCAGCCAGAAGCGCTGGAGCAGACCGGCTCGGACGGGAAGCGGTCAAACAAGTGGGCCCACACGATCAACTCGGGCGGCGCATACAAAATTATAACCTACCCGGACAACAGCTATACCGGTACGTCAAATAACCAGTTCACCATTACGCCAGGCGGCGCGACGACAGTATTCGGTTTCGGTAACTACAGGGGCGAGGGAGTGGGCGGTGGCAGCCTCAACGGCACCGTTCTGATCGTTGACGGTGGATATGGTAGTAACGAAGGCGCTGAGCTTAGGTTGGGTACCAATCGCACTGCGCATCTAGTGGCCACTGGTGTTCGACCCACGACATGGAATATTGACAATGTTTCATCAAAACTAAGAATTTTCCCAAGAAACAATTCGGGATTTACTGATGTTGGTGGTGCGGTTACTAAGAACGATTCCCAACTGGTATTTGATTTAACTGTAGCTACAGCCAATACGCTGATAGGTATGGGTACATATTTTCCAGCCCATATGCTCCATCTTCGACGCAACTGGGAATCGGCTAACGTTCACATTGAATCTGACTTCAGTAACAGCAATGCCAGCAAAGCGCGAATGCTCGTGGATGGTCTTGGTAACGACTACGCAGTAGTCCAGGCTATTAATCCTAATGCCACATACCCAACAACCACCGGGCGAGGTCTTCTGCACGAGCATCCTGTCAGCATTACAGTAGCACAAACCGAGGTCGGAACGAATCCAACTGGAACAACGCTGCGGTCTGTATATAGCTCCGCTTATAATGCTGTGGGTAATGAGAATCAAATCAGCCTTCGCACACACTCTACAGGTGGGCCTGGTGATAATAGTGGATGGGATATTGATGCAGTTACTCTAATCGCCCAAACGGGATATCAATCATCATCTACTCCGCATCTGGGTGTGCTTGGCGCAGAACGCGCGCGGTATGCTGCGTTTAAGTTGAATCTGCGCCGAGGTGCTACTGTCGATAATGTTCTTACGGTAACTCCGCAAGGTTATCTTGGTGTAGGTCTTGGGGGCCTGCAAAATCCAGTAGTTCGATCCCCCGGATTCAATCTAGATCTTACATCATACCAAGATGTTGTGGGGACATCAAACACACTTGCAGCATTCTCGTACCAAAGATCAGGAGGCGTTCCGTCAAAGACATGGACGGTAGGTATAGACCGAACGTTCCCTGGCATGGGCAAGACCATTGATCCATTCGTTATTGGCGGAAAGAGCAACAGGAGTGTTACAAATCAACGCGGCACCCATAGTGATATAAATCGAGTCCGAGATGGACTGTTTGTTGCTGAGATGTCATCGGAGGATATGAACTGGACTCAGATCTATCAGATCGGTGTGCGCGAAGAACATAACACCCTGACGGTATATACTCCAGCAAATACCACATCACCAAACTGGCCAACGAATGTCCGAGCAGGGCGCGTTGGGATCGGAAATACACGACCATCACACACGCTAACCGTGAATGGATACAGCGCAGGTCACAGTGGTATTGCGGTCTATGGAGCCGAAGCTGCTGTTCGGCTGATTGATCCTCGACCATTAGCGACCGTCTCTCCAAATTGGATTAGCAACATTCAGGAGCGAATCCTCGCGTCGAACTTCGACCCAGGGGGAGTGTTCTCGGACTCGGGCCCCGACGGCGCGGGGACACCAGCCGAACGAACATATCATATTGGATCCCTTCGAGGCACGCTCAGTATTGCTCAAAATCTGGGACAGAATGACACCGACATTTATGATACAGGAAAGAATATCACTGTAAGTATTCATGCGAACACAAGGATGGATTCCACCTCGACGAGTGCCGTGGCTTCCTACGACGACAGGAACTATTTGGGTGAAAATTTAGGTGAAGACTGGTTTTCTGGTGGATCAGTAGGTATCAATGCCAACAGTCATCCAATGGCTGCTGGTCTATTTGTGGGTGATGTTCCCGCTGGGGATACAGACCATAGAGAGGTATTCGCTAATCGGTATTATCCCGCCGAGCAAAACTTCATCGGCGGCCCGCAAACTTTGGTACACGGTGGAAACTATCCAACTAGTGTGATTTTCGGTGCGCGTCCTCTCTCGCAAGCTAACGGTGCATTCAAGACCATCAGCACGGTATCTGGTACAACCAGTAACAATTCAGGCGAAACTCAAGTTGGTAAGGGTAATATCATGAAGCGAATGGAAGGCCTTCGACGATATTCTGAAGGATACATTCCAGGCGAGGGTGTTCGCCCGACGCCGCCGGAGACAGAAGCAGACTGGAGAACTGTTGCTTGGCATGATGGGATTTCGGTTGATACTTCTTACTCTGTACCAGCACCGGGCATCGGGTCTGAGTTTATGGGGAGCGCAGCGTCCCAAGCGGGTGGAACTTTCCATCTCCGCAACCATACAACGAAGGTTTGGTGGGAACGACGACCAAATACCATTGACGGTAACAATCCTCTAGAAAATCCGAACCAAGGGCCCTACCAGAATCAGGAATACACTGAGTCGCATCTATTTGGATCATCCAATCAACATGTGATGACCATTCACGCGAACACATCATATCAGGGTGTCCATGTAGAGAAGGGCGGGATCTACGCAGATAACTCGATCCTTGCATGGGCTCGGATTCTTCCACGAGGTGTCGGCGTCCCAGATGTCCAGACCTCGGAGGATACCGGGCCTTTTGACACGCCGGCGACCGCAGTAGTTAGCGAGTCCCATAATATTTTATCTTTCACTCATGCTGCAAGAGGATTATATAAACTGACACTACCAGACGAGTTTAAAAATGGAACCAAATATGCTGTGATGGTAACCGGAACTAACAACCTGTTTATATCATTTGGCTTGAATAACCCCTCAAATCTCAACGAGGTGATCAACAGTGGATTCACCGACGAAGAATATCGGGCGCGCACATTCCGCAAAAATAACCCAGAGGGCGCTCTCGAAACGGCAGTCTCGCCAGGCGGCCGCATAAGGAGCGTCGGGGACTCGTCAAGCATGGGTGGCATCCACGAGTACAATGTTCGCACTGCCAATTCCACCGTGATCCTAATCGAATCGAGAACTGAAGTTAATTATTTTCAGGGATACGACTCGACCATTCGGCACGACGATGATGAAGTGTTTGTTGTTGTCGTTGGGGCTCCTGATAAAACTAAGTTTAGAGGATAACTAATGTCAGAATATAGAGTAGTAACTGAACTGCCCAATGGGGGGGTTAGCCTGACACAGCTTCTTGGCGATCAAACCCGAGAGGACTATAAAAAGATGGCAAAGGAGATGGACGGCATTGTAGTGGATGTTGTTGATCTTCCTGACTCGCAGGATCGAGATCATTGGGTGATATCTAAAGGCAAGGTGATAATTTCACCTGAGTCTGTAGCTAGAGAAATGACGGATACGATTCGGCTCATTAGAAACTCCAAGCTAACAAGCTTAGATGTCCCATCAATGCGAGCAATGGAAGATGGGGACATGGATACCTCGAAGGATATCAAGAAGAAAAAGGACGTGCTTCGAGAGCTTCCGTCAATGGTTGAAGAGAAGTTAAATAAGATCATCAATTCCAAGAAGAAACCAGCAACCAAACTAAAGGAACTTCAGAAGTTCCACGTCTCGGAGTTAGACGAATAATGGCATACGAGCATAACATCTTCATTCCGCAAGGATCAGATTGGACCGCCAATGTGATAATCTACACGTCCAACACGACGGGCAGATTCGTGGTGGATACGTCTGCATATGCGAATGGAGCAGGGCAGCTTCGCAAGTGTCTATCGTCTAATGCGTCTGCAAATCTTGTTGTCACGCTTCCGATCGATTCGGCTGCGAATGGAGTTGTCACGCTCACGATGAATAATATGGTTACTAGTTCTATTCCACATGGGCGTTACCTATATGATGTAGAAGTTATCACTACACCGGGTGTAATATCACAAGTCGTCCGTGGCACTATCACTATTCAACCAAGCATAACACGATCATGGGATTGGGGATCTTAAATGTCAGCTCCTAATAGTCGAGACAGTCTTGTTGAATATGCGCTCCGGCGCCTCGGAAAGCCAGTCATTGAAATCAACGTTGACTGTAAGCAGGTCGAAGATCGCCTAGACGAAGCACTTGAGATGTGGCAAGAGTTTCATATGGACGGGACCGAAAAGGTCTATGAGCCATATCAAATAACAGCAGCAGATATTACCAACAAATATATCACGTTCGACTCAGACACATATACGAATATTATCCAAGTCATCCCAGATAGCGGTGGTGGTGGATCGGGTATGTTCAACCTCGAATACCAGCTTCGACTTCAGGACTACACTGCATTCGGAGCTGCTACTTTTGGGAACAATATCACTGGATATAAGATGTATCATCAGCATCTCTCGCTGCTACAGGAGATCCTTATTGGTAAGTCACCCATCCGATATAGTCGGCACGCAGATAAGCTATATATTGATTGGGACTGGGAAACGGACGCGGTTGAAGGTCAATACATTGTAGTTCAAGCTCATAAGATTATTGATCCAGACAGTTTTACCAAGGTCTATAATGACATCTGGTTGAAGGATTATATGGTGGAGCTTGTTCGTGAGCAGTGGGGGCAGAACCTCTCCAAGTTCGCGGGGATTCAGCTTCCGGGTGGAGTGACACTTGATGGTCCGTCCATTAAAGCAGAAGCTCAACAGAATCTTGAGAGACTTCGAACAGAATTAAAGGAAATGTACCAAGAGCCCGTAGATTTTTACATGGGCTAATTTATAAGGACTCTCAATTTAATGCCCAAGAATCATTATTTTGGACACTCGATTCCTTCGGAGCAGAGACTCATCGAGGATCTGGTCACCGAAGCGATTAGCATTTATGGTGTCCCTGCTTACTGGTTACCCAGGCAGGGGACGACAGACCAAGTGTATGGTGAATCCACTGACCGTCATTTCGATCAAGCGTATGTACTTCCGTTCTATGTTGCTACAGCCGAAGGCTGGGGTGGAGAACGTGATATCATATCTCGCTTCGGGCTTGAGATTCGTGAGACACTGACATTGAATCTTGCTCGGCGGGATTTTGATAATTTACTATCTGAGCAGGTTCATTTGGAATCATCGATGAGCAGACCAATGGAAGGGGATCTGATCTACTTTGACCTAACAGACCCAAACAGTGCAGCAAATAAACAGGGAACCTTTATGGAGATCAATTTCGTGGAACATGAGTCTGTGTTCTATCAGGTTGGGGCTCTTCAGATGTATGAAATTCGGTGTGAAGACTTCCGATATTCACAAGAGACATTCAGCACAGGAATCATCAACATCGATCAGAGCTTCAACGCAAATACCAGTGAATATAACTTCACCGGAAACACAATGCCAGATTCTACTCTCGCAGGTGGGGCGGAAAATCAGACATTCGAGACGGATGGGGCTGCAATATTGGATCTCAGTGAAGATTCGCCCTTCGGGGACTTTAGCTGATGCTGGGTACACCATTCAACCACGACATAATCCGTAAGTGTGTCATCGCATTCGGAACACTGTTTAACAACATCAAGATTCATCGCGCAGATGATACATGGATTTCTATACCTATCACATACTCCAGCAAAGATAAGTGGTATTCACGTCTAACGGACCCTGATCTTTCTCAACAGATTCAGGCAACGCTACCTCGAATTGGGTATGATCTTGTTGCGATGAACTATGCCGCAGAGCGCAAGCTCGGGACAATGAACCAATACAGCACGGTCAATTCCAATGACGCAACGGGTAATACCAAGCTACTGTCATATGAGGGAACCCCATATGATCTTACGTTTGAGATGGCAGTCTATTGTCGAAACGCAGCGGACGCTTCCAAAATCATTGAGCAGATCCTTCCATTCTTCACGCCGGAGTTCACGCTAACACTTAATAATGTAACAGAACATGCTATCGACGTAGATATTCCAATTCGCCTTGATGCAATCACCCGTGAAGACGCATATGAGGGTGACTTTGAATCCACGCGAACATTGATTTGGACACTTAACTTCACGATGAAGACGATGTTATTCGGTCCAATTCATGCACCAAAGATTGTGAAGAAAGCATATGTTGACTTCTTCATTCCAGATAATTTCACTCGATACCACAGCGGGACACTTGCTCAGGCATCAGCCAACGGCACACATCTGTTTCTACAGGCAAATACATCATCAAGAGCGAGCAATACATATTCAGGTGAGGGGTACCTTACGATTACTGGAGAGGGATCTGGTACTACTGGTATCACCGGAAACACAAGATCCATTATAGCACACAATGGTGCAAATCAAGTGATTGAAGTTAAGAATGCGTTCCAAGATATAGGCACCTCAGAATGGACATATAGAATTCAGTATAGATCGACGAGAGAACAGGGAGTTGATGTTAATCAGCTTGCGGGAGTGCCGACCGCTTCTCGACTATACTTCCAGCCTGGATTAACCACAGCGGGTGATCCAACTTCAAATATTGCTCAATCTGTCAGTATAAGTACCATTGACATAGACGACGATTGGGGATACGCGGCAAATACGACACAACCAAATGAAGGAACGCGAAGGAATTTGATAACGGGTAATGACGAGGACATCTAATGAGTGATGAAGAAGATGAGCAGCTTCCTGTTACCACACCGGGAACTGAATTAATTGAAAGTGAAGAAGATGACCCAGGCTTGGATAGCATTCTTGCTCGGCTCGATCTTCCCCGAGACACCTTTAGTGACTATAGCAAAGCGAGAGATACGCTTGTAGGTGCTTTGGAAGCGGGGCGTATTGCTACGGCCGACGCGCTCGCGCTTGCTCAGGCCATGGACCATCCCAGAGCATTTGAAGTTTTTGCAACGGTGATGAAGTCTACCGCTGATGTTGCTGGTCAGTTAATGGAACACCAGAAAAATATTCGAGAGCTGACGGGGCAGAAGAATCAAGCACCAAAGACCCAGACAACTAATATTTTATTTACTGGTAGTACAAAGGATCTCCAGATGCTCTTGAAGGGTAATCTTGACGAGATTGATATTACGCCGGAAGAAGACTAATGCTCAGTAAAACCGAAGATGATGGATATCAAGGGAATCCCTTGATCAAGGCGGCTGGTGTTCCACATGAGTTTACACCAGATGAAATCAAAGAGTTCGTCAAATGTTCAAAAGATCCTATCTACTTTATCAAGAAATATGTAAAGATCGTTAGTTTGGATCACGGGCTTGTGCCCTTTGAGATGTATGATTTCCAAGAGAATATCATCAGAGCGGTACACGAGAACAGATTTACTATCGGTAAACTTCCACGCCAGACAGGGAAGACGACCACGATTGTTGCGTACTTTCTCCATTACACTCTTTTTAATGATAACGTAAACTGCGCGGTGCTTGCTAATAAAGGGCAGCTCGCTCGTGATATTCTGGCTCGGTATCAGCTCGCATATGAAAACCTTCCATTCTTTCTTCAGCAAGGGGTCATTGCTTGGAATAAGGGATCAATCGAAATAGAGAATGGGTCCAAGATTATAGCATCATCCACATCATCGTCGGCGATTCGTGGTGGGTCATTCAATATGCTCCTGTTGGATGAGTTCGCGTTCGTTCCGCGCCACATCGCAGAAGAGTTCTTCGCTTCCACCTACCCGACAATATCATCTGGTAAAACCACCAAGATGGTCATCATATCAACTCCATGTGGAATGAACCACTTCTATCGGATGTGGATGGATGCGCAGGAGGAAAGGTCTGAATATGTTCCAGTAGAGGTTCACTGGTCAGAGGTTCCTGGGCGAGACGAGGATTGGAAAGAGTCAACGATCCGCAACACATCCAAAGAGCAGTTTGCACAGGAGTTTGAATGTGAGTTCATCGGATCTCAGAATACCCTGATCAGCGCAACGAAGTTGAAGGAAATGCCATTCGCAGATCCGCTGCGGTCATCAGGACAAGTTGATGTATATGAGGAACCGATACCAGATCACATCTATACGATAACGGTAGACGTTAGTCATGGAGAAGGGCTGGACTTTTCGACGTTTTCAGTGATCGACTCGGGTCAGTTCCCATATCGTGTAGTGGCTAAATACCGGTCAAGCTCAATATCTCCACTTGAATATCCAACGGTTATTCAGAATGTAGCCAAAACATACAATGATGCTTGGGTACTCATTGAAATTAATGACATTGGTCAGCAAGTCGCTACGATTCTACATGAAGATTTGGAATACGACCACATCCTCTATGTAACCACACGAGGGCGCGCAGGCCAAGGTCTCGGGACAGGGTTTGGAGCAGGTCAGCTCCAGTTTGGAATCAAGACGAGCAAGAAGGTGAAGCAAATTGGATGCGCCAATCTCAAGAATCTTGTTGAAGCGGATCGACTGATCGTAGAAGACTTCGATACGATATGTGAGATGACAAGTTTCATTGCTAAAGGATATAGCTATGAAGCGGAACCGGGACACCACGATGACCTCATGATGAATCTGGTTCTATTTGCTTGGTGTACTACTGAACCATATTTCAAAGAAATCACCAACGTTGATACTCACAAGAG
>UEXM01000887.1_pt1 | contig 28605 bp, 51 predicted proteins | sample 1796661 | NCBI WGS metagenome assembly UEXM01 (sample SAMEA4772469, study PRJEB27181) | metagenome
GAAAGCGTACATTCGCACCCTCAATGCTCATATCGCCCGTACCAGTGTCAACAATACGGCTATTGCTACCATCATGATAAATCTGCAAATCACTGCCAGCACCAAAGATGGCCTTGTCGTTGTCGCCGAAGGTAGCATTGCCACCGTCGAAGGACACATCGCCAGACACCGCAAGAGATGTCAGCGTGCCAACAGAGGTCACGTTAGGCTGCGCCGCCGTTGCCAGCGTACCCGTGATGCTCGTGCTTGCCGCCAGTGTCGTAAAGCTACCCGCAGCAGGTGTTGTCCCGCCGATCACTGTGCCGTCGATTGTGCCGCCGTTGATGTCAGCTGTATCTAGTACCGCTGAGTAGATAGTAAAGACACCATCACCTGTAGTGATAAGAGCTGCTGCTGTACCGTCAGGTGCTGTGATAGCAGCTGTAGAAGTAATGATGGCATTAAGGGTGCCTTGGAAGTAACCATCCTTAAACATAAAGATGGGGGTACCTAGGTCAATATCATTGTCTGTGGCAGGGTACACCACCCCGTCCTCAACCCTAATCTGCTCAGTAGACGCAGATGCTACATCAACGTAAAAGCTAAAGCGGTCATTATCGGTGTCTACTGCTAACTTATTTAGAGGAGTACTCGAACCAGCATCACCTATAAGACTGATTACAGGACCTTCATTAGGGGACCCATCGTGTGCGTGGCCCGCTGTACTGTCAAACACAGCTAGCAGTTGATCAAACTCACTGTTAGAGTCAGACGCCTGAATAGTGTCACCGTCGGTGTAGCTGCTCTGTCTAGTGTAACCCGTCATCTTTTTCTCTCCTTAGCGTCTTGCCGCTGTAGTAAATTCTAATTGGAAACCCTTTAAAGAGTAAGGGGTTGATAACCCATTATCTACAACTCTTAAAGCTATAGAAAAACCTGAACCTTCTATAGGTTGTCTAACAAGTGGGTTTGACTGACCGCCATAAGTGGAGAGCCCATAAACACCCAACCCGTATAAAGCGACCACTTGCGACGAATCAAAGGGGTAAGCGGCTGGTCGGGGCGCGGCTCCACTCTCGTAATCATACCTTATGTATAAGTCAGAGTTAACAACACCCTCAGGTGCGTAGTTTATGATGACACGCTGGAATGACTTACGGATACCCGCGTCACCCGCTGTGATGTCAGGGCTACGGTACCTACCGATAATGTGTTCCCCGTCGAAGGTATTGCCTTGTTGGTCCCTATAGATATACCCGTCATAACCACCTAGGATTATGTAAAAAGCACCACGGTACTCCTCTGTGTCAGAGCTGTACATACGTATACCACGGGTGGTTGCAAACTCATACCCATCTTCATCTAGACTACAGATAACACCGTCTGTAGCACTAGGGGGTACCCCTTCTTTATTGAAAAGGATACGATACTGAGTCTTGTTAGGGATAATATAGGAGATAAACTGGTCTACTTCTACTCTATTCTGGAAGAGGCTTTGAACTGGGCGCGAAATAGTGCCTAAGTCAACATCACCGATACGCTCAGTACCTGCAATCGTACGAAGACCATCAGGCCCTAGGAAGACGATATCCCCTCCTAGTTCTTTAATAGTCCAACCGTTACGGCAACCAATACCTCTTGAAACAGGGTCCAACCTGAAATCTGCTTGAGAGTTACCAGATAAACGGTAGATACGATCAGTCGAGAAGATGTAAAGGGTATCACGGAAGTTAATCATACCTGTAACAGGCGAGTCCACAACAAAACTACCAGCGCCATTAGCTGTTGAGAAGTCGTCTAGGGTCAAAGGGGCTGTAAAGATAATCTCTTGTGGGTTAAGGGACATCCCTGCGTAGAAACCTGTATTCTTAAAGAGGGCTACGTGTTGGGGGTCCGCAGGAGCTAGGCTTCCTGTAATATCCGTCAAGCTAGCCCCATCCCAGTAGGAGGCGTTGTTCGAGCCATCTACAAAAACAAGGATTTCACTGCCATTGAAGTTAACACGGCGGTGGTTATACCTGTTGGCACCCGTGCGTCCTGAGTCGATCTCTGTCCAAGTCTGATTAACAACAAACCCTTCTAGGTGAGAGTCAGCAATTGTACCGTTTACACCACGTACACATCCTGTAAAAGTAGAACCAGTTTTACCTGTGTAGTTGATTTGCTCTAACCCTATAAAAAGGGTACCCGTCTCTGAGAAACCCTCAGAGGATGCTACAGTTACAGTAGTATCTGCTTGACCTAGACCACCACCTACTAAGATCGTCGAAGCTCCAGTAGAGCGATAAACACCCTCCCCACGGGCTGCTACAACCTCTCCTTGGAAGAAAGCAGACATAAGAATGGGCTCAGCATCAGATGATGTAAAAGGAACCTTACTCCCACCCCACTTTGTATAACCGTCAATACGACGGTACCCCCCTCCTGTGTCTGGTTCAAAGTTCTGCAACTCAACAGCCATACCTGGTTCAACGTCAAAGTTAGAACGGTTAAGAACAAGACCCCCTCGAAGGGGGAAGATGTAAGGACTAATCCCTGAACTATCTGCCATGTTGTCTTGTCTTTCTTAAATACGGGTGGTGCTTGTGGGCAGACCCTGACCCACCAATACGGTTGAACGTACGTAAGGGTACCTGTTGGCTAACAAGGAACGCATGTGGGTAATACCTTCCTGGAATCGCTGCCAATTAAGCTGGTACTGGTCTACCTCCCCTCGGTACTGGTAGGCGTAAGCTGTTGCACCGTCAGCGATAACTGCACGATAAAGGTCAGGTATACTGGGTACGTCGTCGGCTTTTACTAAAGGGGTTGGGTTGGTGTAGTACTCAAACCGCAGTGTGTAGGCTTTATCTGGGTACGGGTAAAGAAGGTAGTTATTATCAGGGGTGCGTACAACGTATAAAGGGACCCCTCCATAGAAGGCAGCATCGTCCTCCTGGTCAATAAACCTATCTACGTATTCATTGTACGCTAAAAGAGTAAGACCCCCACCTGGTGAACCAAGGGAAGTATCCTTCTCTAGCCTAAATGTATTGTAGTCTACTGTCTTAGTGTTATTAGGGAGGTTAAAGCGGGTGACACCTGGCACCAACACTTCTGAGTGAGTGTTGTGATTAAAGGGCCAATTATAATCTTTGTGGTTAATGTAGTTGATGGCGTCGTTAACAGCGTTTTTACACTGTGTTTGGTAGCCACGAGAACTAAGAAATGTACCTTGAGTCAAGGCGACTTCGTTAATACGAGCTAGTACCTCATTAGTGATGTCTAAGTATGTATACGCCATTCTTCTCTTCTCTACGGTAAGAAGGAAGGGCCCCGAAGGGCCCAACCTTAAGTTTTATTATGCAAGGTTGTACTTAGCAGTAACAATAGCCTCTGGACGCAGAATCTTACGACCGTAGAGGTGCATACCACGTACGATGTCAGCAAAGCTGTCAGGGTCACGGTATGTTTCTGTTTTGTTGATCTGCTCAGCAGTAGCGATTGCAGAGTCATGACCCGCAACGATAGCACCGAAGTTAGTTTCCTGCGAAGCAGTACCTACTGTAGACGCACCAGTGCCTACGCTTGGCAGGTTGTTGGAGACGTATACACGGAAACCGTTCCACTTAGGAATAACGAGACCGTTACGGAGAGCACCATCGTCACCGAAGTCAGCATTCAGGAAACGGCTGTCTTCGTCAGCAAGGATTTCCATCATAACTGGGTCGATAACAACCCAACGACCATCTTTGTCAACGTTCTGTACGTCGAGGAGACGACCCATACGGTTGATCAACATTACTGGTGATACGTATGAGGTTGGGAGTGCTGTGGCACCAGGCAAACGAGCAGCAACTGGAACCGAAGGTGAAGTAATACCTGTGTGGTCAGTTGTGATGTTGCCGAATGCTTTGGCGTCGAGCTTGTTAACTGCAAGAAGTTCGTCAGAACCTGCAGCTGAGTCAGCTTTAGTACCGTTCACAGTTGTGTTAACTGTATCAGCGTTTGTGTGCAGAGCAGACTGCGCATAACCTGACAAGTAACCGAGAACTTCTTGGTCATGCTGGTCAGCCAAGCGGTACGCCGCACGGTTGGTTGCAAGATCCATGAAGTTTACGTGGCTGTGAGCTTCTTCGATATCATCAATCTTGAAAGCAAAGTAGTTAGCTTTGTCTACGACGAGCGAGAAGTCATCGTCTTGCAAGTCTTGTGCAGCAATCTGTGTACCACGTGCGTACGATGATACTGAGATTTCTGGTTCTTTGATGATTTTAACTGTATCACCCTGTGAAGCGATCTCACCGAAGTAGTCAGAGTTGGTGATGTCGGTACAGATTGATTTCTTGCGGAAAGCAAGTTGTACTTTCTTCGAATAGATTACTGAAGAGAAGTTACCGTTTGGGAGGTTAGTATAACCACCTGCTGATGCAAAAGCCATTGTATATATCCTTCTAGATGTTTGGCTTGATAAAGTAGGACGTAGTGGTGTCCCAGTTAAGAGAACCTAAACAATCGGGATAAGAGGCTGATAGATTTCTAGGGTGCTTTCGGGGTAGCTTGCCAGCTAGTCCCTCCAGGGCCTGTACTTAATCAGGTAAGTCTTAGAGATTATTAGTGTTCAGTAGTCTACCCCATAAGGGGCTACTGTATATGTCTACGGGTATCCAAGTAGGGGCCGTTAAACATATACAGTTATACCATACTCATTCTTGAGTGTCAAGTTTTAATTGAGTATAATGATATTAGCGAGCACGGCCAGAGATGTCATAAACAAACTTACCTGAGGCCATTGCTTCTTGGATTTCATCGTAGCGATTCTCAAACTCTTTGTCACTCATCTTAGAGATAACTGACTCTTTGAGGTAAGAAGCTGCATCGTCTGTCTCGATAGCAGTACGGGTCTTCTTAGCTACTGTCTTAGCGGCATCCTTGGCCTGTGCCTTCTTAGCGGAAGGTGTAAGACCATTATCAACCTTATAAAGGTCAAGAACACGGATAACACTACCAGCATCGTCTGAGTTCTCATAGAGAGCATCACGTACCCACTTAGGTTGTTCATCAACCCAGTCATGGAACTCGTCTGCTTCACGGAGGTCATCGAAGTCAGAGTGTGCCTTACGGATCTCCGTCTCAGCACGAGTACGTGTAGCTTCGTACTTAGCTTCGTCAAGCTCCTTGAACCGTTCGTTAGCCTCAGCAAAACGCTCAGCAGCTTTCTTCTCAGCAATAGTCTCCACAATAGCAGCTACGTCTGGGTGTTTGTTTGCCCAAGCTTCAATGTCTTCATCTGACTTAGGAGGACGTACAGCGGTATCGGACTCAGCAGCTTCAAGCTTCTCTTTCCACTCCTTCTCCTTCTCAGCCATATGTCGACGAAGATCACCATAGCGCTTCTTAAAGGACTTCTCCTCACGGCTAAGCTTTACGCCATCTTCATCTTCATCTTTATCTTCTGGCTCATCAGCCTCAGGAGCGTCCGCTACAGGCTCTTTAACCTCTTTAGGGGCCTTGGGTACCTCAGCCTCCTCCTTGGCCTCCTCAGGGGCCTCTACGCCGCTCTGAGACGCCATCAAGGCTGCTAGTTCAGCTTCATCCTTTTCAATACGAGCTTGTTTAGCTGCGTAGTTGCTTCCACGGGACATCATAGACTCTTTGATGTGGACGTCCTTAACCATTTCTTTAGCCATTGTATATTCCTTTATGTTGGGGTCAGCTTATGCTGAGTGGCCTTAGTTAATTATATAGGATAGTTGGTGAGGGCCTATTTGCGGCCCAAACCTTTCTTAACAGTTGGTTTCTTTTCCATCTTCTTCTTGGAGGGACGAGGTGCTACGAGACCACCTTTAGCCATACCACCCCAGCCTGAACCTTGACCTTGGTCACCTTGTCCGCCTGTGGCAGCACCGGCTGCACCGTCACTTGTACCGCTTACACCGTTACCCATACCATCGTTACCGCTCGCACCAACACTACCTGTACCACCTTGTGCAGCACCACCAGAGGCTTGACCTTCAGTACCAGCCCCGTAACCACCTGAGTAACCCTCAGGACCTGGTGCATTCATCTCAGCAATAGACTTACCTGTACGAGCAGAGGCCTCTAACTGGGATGCAACTCTATCACCAGCAGTAGTGGCTAATCCACGGTAATCTGCAGCAGTACGACCTGTACGTCCTGTGGATGTAGGAGCTGTGGTTGTACTTGTTGAAGTAGATGTTGTCTGAGAACCCTTAGGTGCTTTACTGTTTTGCGAGATAGCTTCAATAGCTTGTGCAGTCTTATTCGCCAGACCAGAGGTAAAGAGTCCATTTGTGTTTAGATTGTTCTCTTTAGCGAAGCTTTTAGCAGCCTCTGCAATAGCATTAGCTTGAGCTGTATGACCCTGTGCAGCTAGTGCAGCTGAGTTAGCCATAGCCTCTGAGTAGGTCTTACCTGCCATAGCTTTACCTGCAACACTAACACCTAGGGCCCCAAGTGGCCCTGCAAAGACCTGACCGGCCAAACCAACAGCCCTTGAGCCAAAGGATTTACCATCCTCACTCATGGTAGACATAGTCGCCTCCGCAAGTGCATCTGGGTCTCCGTAGTCGAAACCACCCATCCAACCCTTACCAGCATTCTCGTTGTCTGTGGTAGGTGTGTTCTCATCCGGACCACGGCCCTCCCCAGGTTCATCAATACGTACAGGTGTGTTAGCTTGTGTTTGGTACACAGGGGCCGATACACCACTGGTAGCACCTGTTGCCTGTTGCTCTTGTTTAGTCTGTTCTTGTTTGGTAAGAGGTAGCCCTGTGTAGGAGAAACCCATTTGGTACTCACGGGGGTCAAAGGAGCTCCGGTACGTACCATCCGTTACAACACCACCTTCTGCCATACCCTGTACAGCAGCTGGTTGAGCCTGTGGGCCTGCATCTTGAATGAAGATACCCTTAGCTTTCAACATGTTTACAATAGATGGGTCTTTAGCTGCAGCACCTTTAACACGATCAATAATACCGTTAATGTCAGCGCCCGGTACAAGACCACCAGCTGCGTAACCATCGAGCTCCTCTAGATCAGACGAGAGGGTGTGCTCTAGTATCTCTTCCTTAGCCTCAGGGGATGCAACAGGTTCACCACCGATACGTCCGTTCTCACCCATCTCTTCGAGACCATCCTTAGCTTTGTTGACCATCTTCTCAAGAGTAGATACACCGATGAACTTAACTACATCAGCAGGTACAACGTACTCACCCTCAGACAGTTTAACGTCTACGTCATCACGTACGTCAGAGGCGTTAGACCCAACAGGGATTTCGTTACCTGATACAGGATCTACATCCATACCGTCTGTGGCCAAACCACCTTCTTCCATCATCTTATCCATCTAGTAGGTCTCCGTCTTTGAACCATTGATTTTATCACGGAGCTGCTTGAGGCTACGTAACGCTTTGATCTCACCTTGTAGGCGGTGTAAGTGCAAAGGCTCATCCCTTTGTTCTATTTGTTTCTGTGCAAACGTTATACGCTCGTCGATCTCTTCACAGAAAGAGTCCCAGAGAGCTTTATCGTTTACCAGTCTTTTGATTTGCATTGTCTTGTTATCTTTCAAATACTTGAAATTGACTAGAGGGTATGGTTATTACACCAGCAGTGCTTGTCACTGATTACCACCTAGGCCCGAAGCAAGAGAGGCCTCTAGACCAGCGCCGTTACCCGATCCGTTATTAGCTGAGTGGCCTTGTTCACCTGGGACTGGGGCTGCACCTGTACCCATACCACCAGCAGGCATACCACCTGTAGGTGCCTGAGGTGCCTCACCAGGAGCTGCCGCTGGGGCAGGAGGTGGGTTTTGTTCTTGGAACTTCTTAAGAATCTCAGCTTGTACAGCTGCATCACTCAGAGAGTTAGCCACCTTATCAGGGTCGAGGTCCATTGACTCAGCAATCTCACGGATGATGTAATCCATCTTAGCGAAAGGAGCCAAGGCTGGGTTCTGAACAACTTGCAAGAACTGCATAAGACGTTGGCTACGTACTTCGTTAGCCATAAGCGACGAGGTACCACGTGCCTTAACTTCAAGGTCACCCTTGATCTCAGGATCGTGGTCGAACTGCATGTTGAAGGAGAAGAATGCTTTACCAAGTGGTCCAAGCAGGTAGTCGTCTACGTTCTTAATAACTGTACGGATAGAGCCGTTGGCAGCTGACATGAGCATAGAGATACCACTAGCTGTACGACCAACACCTGATACACCTGTTTGACCGTGTGAGAAGCTAGGAAGACCTGTTGACTCATCGGCAAGTACACGAGCCTTGTCAAACATCTGCATGTTCTCGTTAGACACGTTGGGGAATGACGTACCAAAGATAGCCTGACCAGGGGCACCACCTTGACGACGGAAGACCTTACCGGGGTATACCTCAAGGTCTTGACCAGGGGCTAGGTTATTCTCGTCTACTTCAATAAGGAGGTTACCTGACAGGGCTGCGTTGTCCACAGCCATACGCATGAAGCCATTCATAAGCGTCTGTGTGTCATCCATGTTCTCAGCAAGACCTACACCGAAGAAGGAGTAAGGGTTTACCTCGTAAGGTACTGCGTAGTAGGGGATAATCTGTGGGTTGAATGGGTTCATAACCAAACGGAGAACTTGACCGTTACAAATCCATACGTTTACATTCAGCTGATCAACCTTACGGAGCTCACGTGGGATGTCCACTTGGTAGTCCTCTAGAATCTCACGATCCACGTAACCCCAGAACTCTAGAACCTCGTAGCGCTCGGTAGCTGTCTCAGAACTATCGTCCTCCATAACTTGCTCCCACCACTCTTTAGTGTAGGATGCACCGTTAGCCAACGCCATATCAATAGCATTGTCACGGAAGAAGGGACGCTTCTTAAGGCCACGTAGTCGTGAACGAGACATCTTGTGACGCTCTACAGCGTACTCAGCTTCATCCATACTGTTAGCATCGGGGTCTGGGTAGAAGTTCCAGATAGATACAGAGTCACACGAAGGCATTGTTTTGATACGGGGTTTGTAGTTACCATCATCATCCCAGTGTGGATATTCTTTATCTACTGCAAAAGGACCTTTCATGATGCCAGTACCGAACAGAGCACACTCAAAGGCTGCTGTACGGAGCTTCTTAGAGGCATTAGACTCCTCCAACTGGTCATGGATCTTCTTTTCCATCTTCTTAGCAGCTACCATAGCTGGGTATACAGTAATTTCAGTCGCTGTTGTACCAGGACCTTCCTTCAACGTGTCCATAACCGGCTCTAGTTTAGCCTTCATAGCACCAAGACGCTCTTTAAGGTCTACAACTGTCTCCCCTGGGCGTAGTTTGGTGTCTTCTGGTGACAACTGTGGCCCTTTAGCCTTCTTCATATCGTCATTTGACTCAAAATGAGCTGATTCTACGATACCTTCAGGTAAAGAAGTTGGGTCTACGGAGATTGGGAACTTATTATTACCGAAAAGTACCTCTACAAGCTGACCATAGGCTGCAAGAACCTTAGTTTTGGTGACTTTAACGAAGATACGGGACTTTTCAGTCGATGTAAACTGTACATCTGGGCCGTAGAGGCCACGGTAGTTACGGTAAGAACGTACCCAACGTTGTTCATCGGTGTAACGGGCTGTCTCAGCCTTGCTGAACCTCTCTTCCACGAAAGAAACAACAGCGCCTACAGGCTCATCAGTATAGTCACCCTCTTTAATATCCTTCACAAAAGAAGAATCAGACTCTTCCATGTTGTGTTCAATCTCAGTGGCGTCTGTTTCGAAGTTATCCATGTCTTTTCCTTGTGAGTCTTAATAACCGAAGACGGAGTCGGAGGCCTGGAAGCCTGATCTTTGTGCGTTAGGGTCGTAGTCAAAGAGACTACTGCGAGGTCTTGTCATTAGGCCGTACCTCAGAGCATCGTAACCGTGGTCAATAGGGCTCTTTGTATCTACATCTTCTGGATTATTCTTATCAAGAGGAAGAGATGGAAGTTCGGAGATGATGTTACGACAGTTGTTAAAGAATACTAGTCTTGGTTCTTCTGTAAACTCGTCTACCTGTAGTCTACGGTGTATTTCGTTCTTACCTGCGATACGAGAACCTTTGGAACGATCAGATGGTCTCCAGCGACAACCCTTCATAATCATCTGTTCAGCTAGAGAAGGACCTGTGTCACCTCTGTTGTGCCAGAGAGAGCTATCGAGCACACCGTAGCGTATCTTCTCACCAGCTTCAGCTTCGAGAATCATCTCAGCCAAGTCTACCGCTGTGACCTTGCTGCAGTAGAGCTCCCGGTAGATAACGATCTGCTCAGCAGGTGTTACAGCAAACCAGAGAACTGCTGTCATTGAACCGTAACCGTAGTCACACGCCCTGAACTTAGGCCAACTGTTTGGGATATCGTACGGCTCAACTACGTGCTTCAATGTACTGAACTCAGAGAAGGCTGAACCTTCAGAGATGCTCCAGTCACCGTCTAGAAGTTGACGACGTTGGTGTTCAGGCATTGAAAGTAGGTTAGCCTCGTACATACCGTCTTCTGATAGGTACGGGTTGTTGAATAGGTTAGCTGGGATGAACCTACGCTTAAAGAGAGGTTGACCCTCCCTTGAGTGACCTTTTGGCCACGTAATTGTTTGCCCATGTTCGTCTGTAGCGTAGAAGCTAGAGTTAGCTGGTGCTGGGTCGATGAACATCTTCTTAACCCAGAAGTGACCAGGGCCACCGGGGTTGGTTGTTGCTCTCATGTACAAAGGTAGGCCTGAGGCGCTCGTTGCACGTAGACGGGAACGCATGTAGTTCCAAGCAAAAGGAGAAGGCCACTGTGTAAGTTCATCGAGGCCGATCCAGTTGAAAGCCTGACCCTGGTAACGCATAACGTCATCGTCACGGTCAAGGTATGACATCCAGAGTGTAGCTCCACTAGGTGCTACCCAAGTCTTATCTCTCTCCATGAACTTAATACCTGGGATAGCCCGTGGGTACAGTTGTTTAGATACTGAGATAAGTTCACGTAGTTCTTCAGTTGATCGACGAACAAGTAGTCCACGAGACTGAGGGTTGTTGAAGTAACGTACAGGGTCTGCCACCATTGCGTAGGACTTACCACCACCAGCTGCACCACCGTAAAGTACTTCTTGCTCACTAGAGGCTAGGAAGTCCTCTTGGGGGCCAGGGTTGGGTGCAAAGATAATATCCTGAGCAGCTTCTATGTCAATGTCAGCTGGCTTAGCCTTCGCTGGAACCGTCAGAGGAGTCTTCTCCTCCTTCTCTAAGGCTTCTGGTTCCTGAACCACCGAGTCTATCTTCTTCGAGCTTACGCGCCGTTTCTGCGGCTTCTTTCGCACGTTTTTCATACTTTCGATAGGAGCTGGCTTGGTTACGCCTTTGTTCTTCGATTGAGACACGTTTATGTAATCCTACATGTGAGATATAGCGACCTGAGTTCTCGGAGAGCCATCTAGCCACCATACGGAGGCTGTACTCAGCTAAGTACTTCTTAGCCTGCTCTAGCATTTCCAGTTCACTGGGGATGGGTTGAAGGAGGTTAGGGTCCTCTGGGTCTTGTTCGTATCCGAATGGAACATGTCTTCCGACACGTACAATAGGGTACCATTCCCCGTTTAGACCTTTCTTAGGTATCTTCCATGTCTGCCCAGTAACTTTGGACTTAAAGGAAGGTGCTTGTTTTCTAGCCATCTTATATCACACACACATCAGTTTGTCAAGTATATTTCACCACTTAGCTTTGTTAGCGACAGCTCTACACACTTCAATGAAACGTTCTTGAGAGTATGCTTGTTTCATCATGTTCACCTCTGAGGTTACCCATTGTAGGTTGCCCTCAATATATCCGAGGTTACTGTCGATCCTGTCAAGAGATGCGTTGTTGGTTATCTCCATAGCGTCGAGGGGTTCACCGGAGAGAGCGCACTGAAAGTCTTGTTCAATCAGCAAATCAGCTAAGTAGTCAAAAGATACGCTAAACTCGATACCACGTGTCTCTGCACCTGTCTTGTACTTGTGAGCAAAGGAGCAACGGAGAACACCTTTGTAGTAGCCTTTGTGCGAGTTACCGTTAGGGTCTTTGTTAGCACAGGCTTTACATAACTTACCTAGTCTCTGGGACTCACGGGCGTAATTATAACGTGCATAAGTCACCTGAGAACCACACTGAGGGCAGTCCTTAGCATACCTACCGTTCTGTAACTTAATCACCATTTCTCGCGTGAACTCCAGTAGGCTGCAGACATCTTACCTTTGGCGATGTTCTTACCGTGACGTGCCTTAAAGGACGCCCGTTTCTTCTTCATCTTATCTGACTCACCTGCTTTAGGTTTACCAGCAGTCTTAGCCCCTTGCTCACCGAAGCGAATAGTCTTAATCTTATCACCTTCTTTAGCGACGACAACATGGGACTTCTTAGGGTGGTTAGGTGTACGTTTTGGTTTGTTATAACCTGAGACACCTGCACGTTCTAGGCGTGGGTCTTTCTTAACAGCCATTAGTCTTGTTCCTTCTTTGAAGGTAGGATGAACACTGGTTCCTTAGAGGATACCTCTACCTTCTCTGTCTTAGTGAAACCAGCACGGTCCATAAGGTCCTTGGCTGCGTTCATCTTTTCCTTTGCACCTAGCATGTCTGTGTCACCCATAACCTTGAACATGGTATAGGCTGCTTTAGTAGAGCTCTGTGCAATAAACTTACGGGTAAGCTCGTAGATCTCATCAGCTAGAGCAGACGTCACAGAAGACGTAGGTACGTTGTCGGAGTAACCCGCAAGCTTCTTAGCTTTAAGAGGATCTCCCTCAGCTTCTTCAAACAGTACAGCTAGGAATAGCTCCTGTTTATCTGTTAATGTTCTCTTAGTCATCAGATCCCCCTCGATGGGTTATAGAATTGTTTACCAGAAACAGATATATCAATAGTCCCCGATCCTTTGTAGGCAACTACCTTATCACCTGCGTGGAGGTAGATTCGGTCTGATTCTATAAACTTATAAGTATTATTGCCTGAAATAGAGTGGTCCCGCACAATATAGCAGTAAGAGGCATGGTCTGCGTGGTAGACTAAGATTGAGATATTACCAGAAGCACCGCCGTTGGTAGCCCCACAAAAGGTAATCTCACAGTCATGGTTAGGGGGGACAGTGTAGACTACATCAGCATCTACTCCTGTTGTTGTACTTGTAATGGAACGACTCTCAAAGAAAGTACTATAGTCTTGCCTAGCCATCTTTACTCTTCCCAGGCTTCATTTACGTCTGGTGTCGATGGGTCATCAGCTTTAAAGTGACCATCCTCGTCACGAGCACGTTTCTTCTTAGGTGCTGCCTTCTTCACCTTCACTGGTTTATCTGCAGCAGCGCGTTCACAGTCACAGATAGCAACCATAAGGTCCTGGTCCTTACAGTCGAACTCACCGTAGGGGTTCATACTTGCAACGACGTCACCACGTTTGTTTACGATCTTATCTGATGAGAAGAAGTAACCCTTCTTGTTGAGTTCCTTCTCGTGTTCCTTAAACATCATCATTTCTTGTACTTCCTTTGTGTAGCTGGGTTGGAGGCCCCAATGTTCTTGCCATACTTCTTAGCGTCTGCCTTACGGGAGAAGCTACGGTTGGCCGACTTAGGTTTAGCCTTCAGGTTCTTGGTGGAGTTATCACGAGGGTTACGGTTCTTATGGTCTACGTCCTTACCGTCCCCTTTAGAGACGACACCCTTCTTCTCCATCTTACGGCGAGCTGCCTTACGAGAGGCGTTAGCCGCTAGGTTAGACTTAGGTGACTTGAGTTGAAGCTCACGCTCCCTCTTGTAGTCTCTCTTCTTCTCTGGCATGTTTAGTGATCCTCGAACAAGCAGATGGATGTGATAACTGTGCCGTTGTATAGTTTGAACGTGGTGGTAATAGACGCGGGGTCCATATTCCAGCATCCAAAACAACTACCACATGGTTTCTTCGTATTAATCCAACATCCCATACTCTTGCTTTCCTTTTTTGGTTTCTACCATTTGTCTTCTGATCGTGAGCCTTGTGACTCATTAGCTTCTGCTGACCTACGTCTGAGTAGCTCCAGTTCTAGCTCTTTCTTTTGAATATCCAGCTCTATCTGTCGTACAGCTAGTCTCTGAGCCTCATCGCACCTGTTGTAACTAGGCCTTCGCTTCTGAAACTCGATGACGTACTTGAAGCCTACAACGACATCATCGGTCTCTGTGTCCACTTCGCTAAAGAACTCTAAGCGCTTACCATTGCTGTTGTCTACCGTATGTTGACAGGTAGCCTGGCCGTAGCGTGTAGTAAAACTATCAGCTTTAGCGGTGCCAGAGACGGAGACACACACGGCTGCTAAGCTTAGTGTTCCCGCCAGACTGCTCACGCTTAACCTTAGTACAGACATAATATTTACCTTTGTTTCTGACGGTAACTTTAATATCCACGACTTCACCTGTGTCTAGTGTTACCTCGTTGTTAATCAGAGAGGACCTCCACTGAGACCTAGTGGGACGTAGTGTATCTTTGTCCAACACCTCAACCTTGTAGGTTACAGGGCCCTCGTATAGGTTCTTGAGCCATATGTTGCTCTCACCAAATACGGACACGCTACTCTGGAGGTCCCTTGTGGAAGATTGATGTGAGGCTGCACCACCAGCGTAAGCTAGCAGTGCAACCATTGTTATGACCCTAAACATCACTCAAAGCAGGTGACGGTGAAGGCAATGGGATAAGCACCCTCGTCTGCAATCTCTGTTACAGCTACATCGACAGTAGCTGGGTCAAGTGTCAGTGTGTCGATTGTCAACGCCCCATCAGGCACCAAGGTAAACGTACCTGTCAGGTCACCGTTGTCTGTGATTGCTGTGGCTCCAAATGTGGAACCAGTGTAGTCAATCGCAGTAATAGCACCAGAGTTACCGTCAAAGACACTGTCGTTAGTGATGAGGATAGACCCTAGTGAACGATAAGTGATGTCCATCGTCGCTGGGTTTGTAATACTTACGAACTGTCCGTTAGGTTCATCGTATTCCATAGCACCCGTTAGGGGCCCCGTAAAGGAACACGACATCGCAAGGTTGGTAGCATTTAGGGTCAGCGACATATCAGGCCCAATAATGCTAGAGGAGGCTGAGGTAACCCCAAAAGCCGCAATAGATGCAGCAGCTAGTATCTTCTTCATGATCTTTCCTTTACTCTTCATGATCTTTCCTTTATTGCAGACCTACGTCAACTTCTGCTTCTTGATCACCTTCAGAGAGGTCACCGTTACCTGTGTCTGCCTGCTGTTCACACTGAGCGAGTAAGCAGATGTTCACAGGGGTGTAGCCTGTACTGTACGAACAAGCTGAAAGTACAAATAGAGTAGAGAGGAGTAGAGCTAGTTTAGGCATATTACTTACCATCCTTCCACTTCTCTATGGCCTTCTCACCACTGCGACCTACGATGTAACCACCAACACCTAGTGTTAGAAGGTTCCAGAGCTGGTCTGGTAGCTCAAGGGTGTTCTCCAGTACACTTGGGAATACGATACCCAGTACAGGGAAGAACAAGTAGTTCATAGCTATAATAGAGATAGCGACCATCATCAGGAGGGGCCGCCAAGCGGATGTGATCCAGCTCTCTGACTTAGCCTCAGCGAGGATGATCTCACCACGTATCTTCTCAAGGGAGTCAGTGTGTTCGAGAAGAGCTAGTTTAGTCTCTCTTTCTATCTCAGCTCTCTTATCTGAGTCTGGGATAACCTTCTTCAGCACATCACCTAGGATCGGTGCAAGAACGGGGATAAGGGCCTGAAGCATATTCTACTTGTCCTTTCTAGACACCCACATAGTGAAGATCAACATCACAAGTGAGTTAAAGATGAACCACAACCAGTTGGAGATGTCACGTCCCCACTCATACCCTGAAAGGTACGCTGTGGTCCAACCTGATTGGGCCCAGAGGTATGTGACGACTGCTAGGGCCATTAAGAAACCTACGAGGCTACGTCTCTGTACAGCAGCAGGTACCAAGGCGATGAGCAACACCGTTGCCCACAGTAGTGTTATGAAGTCTACGGTAATTGATGACATTCAACTACTTCCCTTTTTATTGTTATTACCCACGAGCTCTGAGCGGCGAAGTCCACCCAGAACATAAAGAGCGTAGCGAGTATGAAACCTGCTATAGCTGCAGGTACGTTGTTTCGTAGCTGACCCTTCACAGGACTAGCCCCCCTTTAATCACAAAAGCCATCACAGCGGAGATAGCCCCACCTATTACGAAGAAAGCAACCTTCTGGTTAAAGGAACCTCTTTGGTTCTCAACTTCTTGTACGGTTCGGATAGTCTGCTCTAGTAGAGCAATGGTTACGGTGAGGTCAGAAGAGGTATCTCTTAGCTTCTCTAAGAGTACGTAAAGGTCCTCCACCTCTTTCTCTATCCGAGCCATGCGTAGCTGTAGGTCAGATTCAGTCATCAGTGGAGCCCCTCTTTATTGTATTCTTTTATGTACTGAGCAGAGAGGGTATGCAGTCCCTCGGGTGATCAGTGTGTCATGTCTTTGAGGAAGAGGGCACGTTCTTCTTGACGTCTCTTAGTCAAACCACGTAGTACCTTACCTTTTTGCTTATCCCAGCGGAGGAGTTCGTCAGCTGCTCCTTTATAGTCTTTCTTATTCAACTTCTTCAACAGAGTTGATCTCTTGAAGTTGGTAGCACCTAGGTTATAGACAAAGGAGGCTAAAGCATCATACTGGTTCTGTGTCAGAGGTACCTTAACGTGCTTCTTGAGAGCTGCCTCTACCCAAGCCAAATCATGCTTGAGGAGTTCCTCTGCTCCTTTCTCCGTTATGACCATCCCTGGTTTAGCTGTCTTAGTGTGACCGTACCCGATAGTCCATACATCATCACGTGTAGGTAGGTAGGACCTCAGTCTTAAACCTTCGGACTCCTTGATCAAGTCCACGTTACTGATCGACATAGATTGTACATCTGCTTCACCACCAACACTGTAACCTAAGTACTGAGCAGTAGCAACTGTTAGTTGTTGTAGGAAGTTGTTGAAGTTCATTCCCAGTCTCTTTTAGTATTCGGTTGGTGGACATCTCTGGCATCTAGGAGTCCTTCAAGATACATGGAACGCTCCATGCGGTCTAAGGATACCCACTCACCTGTGTCCTGGAAGTACTTCTGTCTGACGTAGAAGACCTCACTACGAGGTATGTGCATAGTCTGCAGAGCCTTTATGTCATCCCCTGCGAGAGCACTAAAGAACCTCCCTAGGATGTCGTCTTCTGGTCCGTGTGTATCTGTTCGTTCTGGAGTCTTCATCGTACTCTCTCATTAGCTTACCCCAGTTATAACATAGGGTGTTCTTCAAGTCAAGCAGAAATACCACCTTAGCTATACTAAGGGCTCTGCTTCTCCTTCAATTTTATTGAATAATTCCCCTGAAGTTCCCTTGAGGGGGTGCGACAAAGGAGGTGAAGTACATACTTAAAGTATGACTTGGGTTGGACATGTAGCCGCGAGGTCAACCCCTTATGTGTACTTAATGTATACTTTAAGTATCTCTTATGTTCTTCACTTAAGTTCTACTTATCTTCTTCATCTTCTATGTTATATCTTATTAGATGTAGGAGTTTTAGTGTTCTTTAAGAAATACTTTAAGTATATTATACCATAAGTGTGTTTGGGTGTCAAGCTAAAAGCGACATGCTAGATGAAGATAGGGAAGATCTCCCACGAAAGGGTCATTTAGCGGGAAGATCTCCTGTGTATTAGCTAAAATGCAGAACATTCTCCTTCACCCTGTTTTCCACCCAGGCCTCAACCTGTAGTTGACCAGGTACTACATAGGGTATACACATAGGCTTCGAACCCCTAGTGGGTTAACAAAGTGGTTAACAGACCTAAAATACCCCTCTCTGTCATTGTGGGTATATAATAACGCCACACCCCCCACTGGCCCCTCTACCCCCTGCATACATATTCCCTTTGTCGCATATGAGAATCATTCTTAAGTAGCTATATACATTCCGTTATTGCTATATGAGAACCATTCGCAACAAGCATACACATTCAAGAAGCTGAATAGATTGACTGCTCGGTCGGGATTGCCTTCGCCAGAGACAAGAGACATATTCAAGAAATGCTATATGATAATCATTCGCAAGTAGAACGGTATTGCTGATGGTTTTCGTAGGGTATACGGGCAGGTTGGAGGTTATATTCACAAACCTGAATACATTCCCATAAATAGAACACACCCAGAACAACCTTAAGAACACATAGGGAACGCCCCATAGACCCCGATTTTAGCCTCACTGAGCACCATCTCTGGTTTTGACGATATGCGACCCCCTAGAAACTGAGTTCCCTATCTGTTCCCTGCCTGTTCTACTTCGTTCCCTTTGGTTGTATATATATATTACTACCCGCGCGTTTATCCTTTTATAGGCTGCACCAAACCTAAGCGAACCTATTTTCTCACCTGCTAACCTATTGATTTTAAACGATAATCGAAGAAAGTTAGTATTTTATTGCATTTTATTTGATTTATTTTAGATGGAAACGAATCAGCTAACCCATTGTTTTCATTACATATTCTTTGGACCGACCTGAATTTATCCAATGTTTTCAAGGGGTTGACATTATCTCGGTCTGCCCTCATATTCAATTCATCGGCAAGACAGCAAGACAAGCCAGACAGTCGAAGCGGGGAGGCGAACCCCTAGGATCAAAATCAAACGCCCTAGGTTTTAGGCTTGCGTGAGGCCGACGCCCCGATTTGGACGGGTGAGCAGCGCAAGTCTGGTTTAAACTGGGTAGCAGTCGAGTAATTGTGTGGCCACTAAGGTGCGCCACGTGAGCAGTGAAGGAGGTTGCTAGGGTCCTGAGGCTATAGAGCGGACCTCACTTATACTTAGACTGTTGCAGCAAGTGGGTGAGGGTAGTGAAGGCTTAGGGTTCCCATTTTATAAACCAGTGCATCCATGACGGGTGCATTGCTTGTGAAATGGAATAAGGAACAAATACCATGACAAACGACATTAAAGTAATTGAAGATAAATTCGTGACTGCAATGGGCTCAGGTGTTGCCGCTACTGGCCACCTCATTGCCCTTGTGCAAGACCTAGCTAAATCTGGGGTGGGTGGCACTGTTGCCAGCGTGATTGCTCGACTTGCCAAGAAAGGTGATATGCAAGGTGCTCGTGCGGTTCGGTCTATCGTCGGGACTATCTTCGTGGGCTCTAAGGTGGTGAAGGCGAAGGATGGTAAACTGTTGCTTTCCATGAAGGATGCTGAGCTAAATCAGGAAGCTCTTGAACGCCTAGTCAAAGCTGGTGGTGAGAAGCTGTCTATTCGTGACACATTGGTTAAGCGGGTAAAAGGTGAGACAGAAAAGAAAGAGATTGTGTTGCCTGAATATGCCGAGAAACTCGTGAAGCGTATGGCCAAGGAAGGCTTCTCACAAGCCGCCCTCGTCGCAGCCATCCAAGCCGTGAAAGCCTAATCTATACAACGTGGCCACCTTTCCTCCCTCGTGGGTGGTCACTCATGTGCAGATTACCAGTGGTGTCGCTACTATGACGCCAGCCTTGGGGGCGGGATACCCGTGCTAAAACCCGCACTAACTCTAATCGTGAAAGGAAAAGTCATGGTGCAAGTTATCTTGAATGGTGTGGCCGTGGGTCACCTGAGTGAAGCCAATGCCCGCCTTTACCTTACTCAAACTCGTGGCACAATCGTGTCGCAGACAGCAACCACTATCAATGTCGTGAAAGGATAAATCATGTCTAGTTGGAACCACGTTAAAAATGATGCCACCCGTGCCTTGCTCAGTGGGCGTATCCCCGCTGATTTACCTAATTTAACCCAAGCCCTAGATGCTATGTTGGATGAGCAGGCGATTGATGCCTCTAATCTCGATCTAGAAGATAGTGTTTTCTTCTATCGTGCCGACATGTTATCAGAGGCGCATGATGCCTATATGTGCCGTGACAAAGGTCTCTGTATGAACCGCATCAAAACCTTCTATTCCGTTTGAAACGTGAAAGGATAAATTATGACCGCCTACTTTACTGCCTGCGCTGTATCGTGGGCGTTAGAAAACCGTGTAGACGCAACGTGTGATCCATGTGATGATTGCACCCATTGGATAGGAGAAATATAACATGCCACGCTTAGAGCAGATCGTGTTTGCTATAGACAAGAACCATGACGCCCATATCGTGTCTAAATTCATGAGACACATGGACACACAACGTGCAATGGGTAAAACAGATAGTCCTATGGTGCAGTGTATTGGTGCTTGGACAGACCTTGAAGGTAAGACCCACATGGAGCCTTCCTATATGGTGAGCACCCGTGACTTTGACAAACACGTGAGAGGCAGTGGGTATGTAGACGATCAAGTTTGTTTCTTAGTGATCCCAGGTGATACCCGCCAGCCTTGTGCCTTGCAATTCCCTGACGGGAAGCATAGGTCTCTTAAACCCATGAGGAAGATCACATCTACCGAAGGTGTGTCTGATTGGACGTATGTTATTGAAACAGGAGAATATTTCACATGCTAGACCTATTTGAGGAACTCGCAGACGTCACCACGTTGTCTGAAGACTATCGTGAGATAGAAGAAATCTTAGAAGAGGAATATGAAGATGGGTAATAAAGTAGACATGAAACCAGTGAGCCTATTTGCGACCCCTGTATCTATGGGTGAGCTAGAAGCTTGGCTTGAGAATACCCGTGATCCGATGGTGGTGACGGGTGCCATGATGATGTATAACCTACTCGTGTCGAGCTATGATCTGCATGAAAAGGCTAGTGAAGACGCATAAGGTTGCGTTAGATATAAACAAGATGTAGTGCCTGCCATATATACTTGTGGCAGGTGTTGTGTCTTACTCGTGAAAGGAGTAGCAGAGATGCTCATATCAGGTTGGTTTGAAACAGAAGAAGGCGCAGGTTTTATCGAGGTGTCAGATGTGGATACTGTCGGTGATCTTGCTTGTATCCTCTACGCTAATTATGGTGTGGATGTGATCGGTGTAGACATTGAGCTTGAAGGTGAGTATACTGATGGCACAGATGTCTCCACTACTATGACAAAGCTGGCTGAGGAGCTTGAAGCTCTTATTGCCTAAATGAAACAGGTGAGCACCTAATCAAAGAAAAGGATTGTGCTATGATTAATGTTAAAACTCTAGACGATGTGCCTGTAGGTGCTTTTTACAAGAATGGTATCGTGTTCAGTGAGATTATCGCAAAGCAGAGTTCCGAAGGTTATGTCAGCTCAGGCATCGGCAAGGTTGTCGTGACGAATGGAGGTGTCTGCGCTCCCGCTGTTGACCTTTATTCAGTATGGCCTACCGAAGGCCAGTCAGATGCGTGTAGTCGCATCTACTCAGAGGAGTATGTCAACAACCTATCAGACCCTGACGTAATCGTGAGACGTGCTAAGGATTGCCCTCTGATCAATAACTCTAAGTATGGCTCACCTGCTGAGGTAGGTTTAGCCTTCCTTTCGTCATCAGGTTATTACTTCAGCTCGAACGAGACACCTGTGCAAGGATTCCTCTGTAGTCGTCAGGAGGTAGATATAAAATCTATCCGTTTTGCTATTGGTCTCCACAGACCTGATAAAGAAGATGGTGGCAAGGTTTCTATCTATCGTGACGCTGTTGACTACAAGCGTGACAGACGCACAACTCTTAAGGCTGGCCGTGCCTTCCGTCACATGTTCCCCTCTGCTGATGACAAGTCCATCGCATCATTGGCGGAGGCTTGGCTTGAACACTCAGCTCCTCGTGACCTCACCCTTAAAGTAGGTCGCAGTGTTGATGACTTCACACGTGCTTATGACCACGATAGAGCTCCTTTCCGTAACCCTATTATCACAGGTAATCGTAAGTCTATTGCCTCATCATGTATGCAAGGTGTTGGTCGTGAGTATCGTGACGAGGTTGGTCTCTGGGACTATGCCTCAGTAGGTGCAGCTTACGCCTCTGGTGACTTTGAGGTTGCTTGGGTAGAGGACAAGGATGGCCTCATAGCGGGCCGTGTAGTCTATTCGGTAGCTGAGGGTCGCAGAAACACATCAGGGCCTCTCTATGGGGCTTGTGAGCAGTCTCTGGGCATGTTGCAAGACCACCTCACTGTAAATGATCTAGAGTATGATGTTGAAGCGTGGTCAGGTCTACGTCTGAAGTGTGTAGGGCCAAAGGGTGAACCTGTTGTCCCTTATCTTGACGGTGACTTAGGTGGTAGTGTTACTTATGATGGTAAGTTCATTGAGCTTTGCTATATCAGCGATGGTGAGTTTACCTTCGACGACACTAACGGTTACCCATCCCCAGGTGGTATGTGTGAATGTTGTGGTGGTGGTTTCAACCACGAGGAACTACATGGCACCGACTACGGTCCTTATTGTGAGCATTGCTTTGATGAGACATTCACCTATCTTGAGTGTGGAACTGTAGTTGATCGTGAAGAAGCTGTTGAAGCTTATATATTCCTCGACAACGCAGCTGGTGGCCGTACACTGACGCAAGTTATCCATATTGATGAAGCTGTTTACTGTGAGGAGTATGATGAGTATTGGCATGAGGACTACGTTACTATCGACGATGAAGGTGTTGCAAGACCTACACATCTCATCCCCGATCAACTTGAATTAGACTTGGAGGAAGCAGCATAATGACAGCCAGTAAGCAAAAGCTGGTAAGCATGTTGACCTATATGAGGCCTGCTTACAGTATCACAGAGCAGATATTCTGTGAGAAGTATCTGTTGCCTGTCTTCGGTGAACCCGATGAGCACGGCAACTATATCAAAGTGATAGGCGACAGACCTAACATCGCCTTCACAGCACACACCGACACTGTTCACAAGATGGAGGGTATCCAAAAGCTATCTATCTCCGATGATGTCGTCACTACTATGACAGGCAGCTGCCTAGGTGCTGATTGCACCACAGGGGTCTGGTTGTTGCTGGGTATGATCGAAGCAGGTGTTGAGGGCGTTTATATAGCCCACGCAGCTGAGGAGATAGGTGGTGTCGGTAGCACTAACCTAGTCAAAGATTACCCTGCTTGGTTGATCGAGATTGATGCAGTCATATCTTTCGACAGGTTCGATACGTGCAGCATCATTACACACCAAGGTGGTATGCGCACAGCTAGTGACGACTTCGCTAAGTCACTGGCAGGTGTTCTTGAGTTGCCTCAGCTTAAGCCTGACAACTACGGAACCTATACCGACTCGATGGAATACTCTGAGATCGTGTCAGAATGCACCAATATCAGTGTGGGCTACTACAACCAGCACACAGCCAAGGAGTCACAGGACCTAGAGTATGCTGAGATGCTGCTTGAGAGGCTCATAGAGGCCGACTGGAGTGCCTTGGTGTTCTCTCGTGACCCGACAGTAGTGGAGTACACTGAAGGCTCTGTAGGGCGCTACTCAGAGAGTGTTGAGGATGATGCTGAAGTTGCTAAGATATGGAAACTTCTACTTGACAGACCAAGTGAAGTAGCTGACCTGCTATACAGCTACGGTTTTACAATGGATGACATGTGTGACGAGCTTGACTTAGACCTTATGGACAGATCGTTCTACACAGATGTCGCTACATACTAATCAAAAGGAGACTAACATGAAACTACTCATTGCAACAACAATCGCAGCACTGGCCTCTTTCAGTGTAAACGCAGCTACTATTGGTGTCCAAGCTATTGATGATAATGGAGGACCTATCGGTAAACATGAGGTCATTGACCTGAAAGGACACACCTGTAGGGATGCTGTTAAGTTTATCCGAGACAGTATGCCCAACTCTATATGGATTGACCTAGGGAACCATAAGTACCTATCTAGTGAAGACGGTTCACACGCACTTATGATTTGTATTGATGACGGAAAGGAAGTTTAATATGACATATACTTACATCGCAGAGATTATGAGCAACAAGTCCCTTGTGGATTCAACTACTTCTTCTGATCTAAAGGAGGTTGTCTCATGGGCGACATCTAACTCTATTGAGGGTGACCTAATTGTAATCTCTGAAGGTTATGAAGGTGCTGATGGTGTTGTCGACAAGCACGACCACATTAATTCATGGTACAACAGCTAAGGAGCTCACACTATGTCTAGAATCATTAAAGACGTACCACCTAGTCCTTGGCCAGATGTGGCTAGGCAACTACTACACTACGGTGCTTTAGAGATGAACCCTACAGCAATAAGTATATGCGCTAAGGTTACCACCATGAAGCATCCCACACAGTCTCAAGTTAACGCTCTATATTCTATAGCTAGTTCTATTAATGTCGCTATATCTGAAGATTCTTCTTGACATGTGTGACAAATATCTTTAAAATAAGCTTTAGCTTCCTTAAAGAGAATAATTGAATTAGAAAAGTAGATGAAGAGAATACTTAAAGTATTACTTCATGTATACATAAAGAAAGGCCTAGGTATGGACCCCAACATCAATAAGTTGATAGGACAACTTAACATAGCTGAAGGTGATACACAGGCTTCTCTTGATGTAGCCTTTGACCTGATAGAACTCCTATTGGTTCAGGTTGACCACCTTCAGACATTCGTTGAAGAGAACGGGTTGACGAGTGAAGATTATCTCGAATACCTTGAACGATTCGATAAACGAGTCCTACACTAAAGGAGACTACTATGACATTCGATCCTACAACAATCGCAATTATAGCACTAGCTGGTGTAGCTATCTATCAACATTTTCAGATTGCTGACCTTAACGGAGCCGTTGATGAGATCATCGAAGGTCACAATCGCTTTGTAGATGCAGTGGTAGCTGCCGCAGACAGTATGGAAGAGGAAGACTAATGACCCAGATTAAAGCTGAGCTACTTGCAGTAACCCAACCTTGGGGGAAACAATCTTTCACTACACCAGAAGGGCTTGTTGCTTATTGCGCAAGGGTGAGTAACCCGAAGAACCAGGATAACCCTGATTATGCTGGTCTTCTTCAGTACTGCGTTAGAAACAAGCACTGGTCTGTGTTTGAAATGTCTAACGCTGTTGTGGAGATCGAAGCGCCACGGGACATAACCCGCCAGCTTCTTCGTCACCGTAGCTTTCTGTTTCAGGAATTTAGTCAAAGATATTCCGACGAGATTGAATTCACTGAACGAGATTTTCGTAGACAGGACGACAAGAATCGCCAGAACAGTATTGATGACCTAACTGAACCTCAACAGGATTCAGCATCCGTGATGTCGTCGATAGTTAGAAGCACTGCCGAAGACTACTACAAAGAACTGATTAAAATGAAGGTGGCAAAAGAGTGCGCACGGGTGATTCTTCCTGAAGGCATGACTATGTCCCGTCTGTATGTAAACGGTACATTTAGAAGCTGGTTACACTACATTGATGTCAGGGACGATGTCGGTGTCACACAATGGGAACATGTACTTCTTGCACGAGCAGTACGTAAGGTACTGGAACCCGTAATGCCAACTATGCTAGGAACACCTGATGTTTAAGAGCCTAGACCCTTTAGAAATACCTAAATTACTCAGATACGAAGATGGGAGGTTGTTTTGGAAGCCTCGTGATCGAGACCTTTTTACATCAAAGTGGGCATTCACTGTATGGAACAAGAGGTATGCAAACACAGAGGCGTTCACTTATATATCCAATGGTTACCTAACTGGGCGTATTTATAACAAAGGTTACCTAGCCCATAGGGTTATATTTTGCCTGCTCCACGGCAGGTGGCCTACGCTCGAAATAGATCATATAGACGGGGACCCTAGTAACAATCGTATAGAAAACCTACGTGAGGTGTCTTCATCCGATAATAGTAAGAATATGAAGCGAATGGATCACAATATGTCGGGTGTAACTGGGGTCTACTATGAGCAGTACACTAGTAAATGGTGTGCAAGCATTGAGTCCAAGGGTAAAAGGTATAAGAAGAGGTTCACACAGTTTGATGATGCAGTCTCTTGGAGAAAGATTAAAGAAAAGGAGTTTAACTTTCATGAAAACGATAGGAGATGACGCCTTTGCTGACATGTGTCGCCTTCGGTGCAAGCCTGACACACAGTATGAGAGCCGCCTTGTAGCTGATCAAGTGTCAACAATCATGCAAGACCTGTATCCTGTATCATGGGCTGCACTAATGAAAGGAGAAAAGCAATGACTAATCGTAAATTTACACCGCCAACAGAGTTTCCCGCTGAGTATGAAGATGGATATGGGTGTAAGGTCACTATCTTGGGGCGTTCTTATTACAACAAAGAGAGACCTCTGGTAGGTTTTGATGACGAGGGCTGCGCCTGTAATTACGCAGAAAACGGGGCTTATTGGCCTGATGATGGGGGTAAATATGACCTTCACGACATCCAAAAGCGCATCACAACGTGGCACAACGTCTACGAGGGTTGGGTCGGGGCTTCAAATAAAGTGAACCGTGGGGCTACAGAAAACCGCCTCTGCGTCTACCGCATTGAACGTAACGAGGATGGTAGCAACCCTGAGATATTCGTGGAGGAAGTGTGAAGAGGATACTACTCACAACAACAACACTTAAGCAACCGTGGAACGAAGGAGATTGGGACATGAGTGAAACAGTAACAGCGTCAATCCGAGACGCACTGGTTATGAAGTGCGTCAAAGATATTGCGGAAATTACAGGGGAGGGAGAGAACCTTGTTACCCATGCAGCACTGGTCTTTTTTGTCGCTGAGGGTCTTACGGGGCTTGGCGATGTGTACAGATTGCGTGAGCAACTAGCACACGTAACGAGCAGCATCCTTGATAGATTAACGGAGGAAACAGAATGACTGACGGAAACACATACGCAATCAACAAGCACCTCGACGAGCGTGAAGACTATGACGCACTGCAAGAGGTCACGGCAGAGCTTGAGCAGGCAGAGGCACGGATTGAGGAACTGGAGGGTAAGCTGGCGAAGGCGTTAGAGCTTGCGGAAGAAGCCTTTGAGTTCAACATAGAGGATGATGGCCCTCGTGCATGGCACTCTATAAATGACCGCATCGCAGAACTGAAAGGACAGGACGATGAGTGATTATACAAAAGCACTAACGGCTGAGCAACTTATTTACTTCATTGCAAATGATCGCCCAGAGTTGTCTCACGATAAAGTTATGTGGCAACGCAACGAATACATCAAAATCTGTCGTGAGTGGCTTGAGAACAAAGGACAAGACGATGAGTGATGGCATTATTGACAAAATACTGGACCGTTATGGGTTTTTGGGGGCGCTTGCACTTGCGCTTGCTTTGGTGGTTCTGGTTAATGTGTGGATTGTTGCTTCTGTGATTTACCCAGTCGCATTTTTAACACCTGTTTTAGTGGCGATCTGGATGGTTTGGAGGGTGAAAGGACAAGACGATGAGTGATGATCTGGTGAAGCGGTATCAGCTGGACTACCACCACACTCGAACATATGCAGAGATGGCGGAAGACTGTGATGGCGATTGGGTAAAATACAACGACTACAAAGACGCCGCCGACCGCATCGAGGAACTGGAAGCAAACATCAATATTAAGGCAGACTTCATTGATGCAACGATCAACCAGCTTGCGGCATCTGATCAGCGTATCGAGGAACTTGAAGCCAAGCTGGCGAAGGTGACAGAGGAGCTTGAAGAATATAAATGGATGTATGAGGACTTGTGCAAATGAGCTACTGGCATTACCAACTGATGTACCACAAGCGTGAAAACCCTGCTGCCTTTGAGGGCGATGGCTACTATGCTATCCATGAATACTACACTCTGGAGGGAGGCGATACTTGGACTGTACAACCTGTAGAAGTAACAGGAGAAGACATTGAAGACGTTAAGAAATCTCTTCTGCTTATGCTACATGACATTGACAAACACGGAGTGAAAGACTATGAGTAAAGAAACAGACTACAACGTAACCCGCAGTGCAGCCACTCAGGTCACAGACCGTTTTAGCCGTATGTTGCGTGACCTAGAGGATGACTTCGAAGAAGAGATTGTAGTGTGGAGCCTGATGAAGTATTACAACCTATGCTCAGTACCCGTTAAGGACGAGGGTGGGGTGGACATGGGTGTAGATGAAGACCTACTGTGGGCTATTGAACGTATCTTGCAGGACTTCATGGCTACATCTGACTTCAACGATTGGATGCTTACCGTTAAAGGTAAACGACCAAGTAAATGCGGAGATTAACCCCTGTATTTACCGCAAGAGGTAAGTAGTAGCACAGCTACGCAGTGAAACGGAGAATGTAAGCTTCGTGCTACATATTCAGCAATTAAGACTTACACGTACTACAAACACGCAAAGGACGGAGAACAACTATGGATGACGTTTGCCCCTCATGCAGAGAGCCACTGGATTGTCCATCAGGAGATGGTTGTGCGGCCATGACTAAGCATACGGACAGCACTATGACTGACGAAGTAGGGCACATGCAGGTCACAGGCATCACTGAACATGAGGACGGTGGTGCTACCGCAGAGTTTGACATGGATGACACCACAGCAGCACTAGCACAGGAGCTAGGGTTGAAGCTACTGATCTACTGTGGAGCTACTGGTACTGACATCGACTATGTATTCGATAGCATTCTAGGAAGAGATAAAGAATAAGAGATTAGAGGGGGCTTTACACAGGCTCCCTTTTTCTT
>UEXM01000888.1_pt1 | contig 28594 bp, 20 predicted proteins | sample 1796661 | NCBI WGS metagenome assembly UEXM01 (sample SAMEA4772469, study PRJEB27181) | metagenome
TATCCTATTAGGCGAAGAGGATCTACCGACCTCAGAGCGAAGTATATTTTTCAATAACAAGTCGTATACAGATAAGGTCTACAATAAGTCCATAGATGATATGATACGAGATAAAGATAGATAATGGCTTTTAAACTTGGAAATAAACCTTTACCTGGTATTGCTCGAGAGGGTAATATTAATAAAAAACACGGCTTCATCGTGGAGAGAGCTAAGCTAGGGGATGGTATCCTAGGTGAAGCCCATCCAGGTAGGGTTGTTGTAGACGAAAGCATAAAAGAGGGTAGCGCTGAAGAAAGGAGAGTTATATCTCACGAGGCGCAGCACGTAAAAGACATGGCTAGCGGTAAAGCAGCTTTTGGAGATGACTGGGTTAGATGGAAAGGCAATACTTATGCTAGAAAAAATGGTCAAATAAAGTACAACGGTAAGTGGAAAGATGAGGGGGATAGTTCTTTCCCTTGGGAGAAATCGGCTATGAAAGCAGAGTCCCCGCTGAAGATGCCCGGACATTACAACCCAGAAAAGTTTCATCACCACAAACCTGATGGGACACCATCTCTTTATGGGCATGAAAACGCAAATGCCCCAGCGTCTAAAAAAGTTGATGAAGGTGCCAAGGAAGGAGATGCCTCTTTAGAGTCCGCTAAGAATGCAAGTCCTGAGCAACAGCAAAACCTATTGGATATAATTAACAGGGCTAGGAAAGAACAGGGGCTACAACCTGCTAAAACAGTTGAAGAAGGATTAAAAACAACCCCAACGTTTGATTGATGCCGTCTATAATTAAAAGGATTAAAAGCTTTATTAAAGAGCTTGTAAGGTATATTAGAGGTGGAGCTGAAAATGTTTCAGACGAGCAATATGAACTTAGACTAAGCGCTTGCAATAGCTGTGAGCACTTAATTGCAAAGGACAGAACATGTGGTCTCTGCGGGTGTTGGGTAGATAATAAAGCTAAGTGGGTAACTACAGACTGCCCTGATAAGCGCTGGCCTTCGGTTAATACATAATAGATAATTAAATGAGTAAAAAGAAAATAAAAGACACTAAGCTAGGTTCTTGGTTAGCTGACAAAGCTCCAAATATACTAGGCGTAGTAGGAGATCTTCTCCCAGACAAAGGTGCTCTAGGTATTGTCAAGAACCTTATAGATAAAGACCCAGCTGTAGACTCTGAGGAGGCTCAGCGTATTATAGATGCAGAGGTAAAGTTCCAAGAGAATGTATCCTCACGATGGGCGTCAGACATGGGTAGCGACGTAAAGTTAGCTAAACTAATTAGACCTTTAACCTTGTTAGCTCTTATGACTATGTTTGTGCTAACTATGGCGTTTGACAGTATGGACACACTGCCTTTCAACGTTAAGGACTCATATGTGTCTTTATTAGAAATATTAATGCTAACTGCCTTTGGAGCATACTTCGCGGGTAGGACAATAGAAAAAGTAAAAAAATAAAATGAGTAAAATATACAAAAAAGTAAGCCCTGTTATGCCGGCCAGCATACAGGCTGCGGCTTATGCTGATACAGAAATACTTTTTGACTGGCATAAAATAGATGCTAGGAAAGCTTCTTCAATAAGCGGTCTTCAGTGTATCGTTAGAGGCACTAATGGAGCTGCTCAAACAATGGTTAGTATAGATTTGCTTTTTGCAACAAGCCATATACCGACACCTAGTGACGGTGTGAACGTAAGTGTTGATACGGCTCCAGCTACGCTAGGGACAACCGGCGCTGCTGTAGATACTCCAGGTTGGCAAAACAATCTGTGTGGTTATGTAACCATTGCAAATACCGACTTTAATGATGCGGATTTAATATACTTAAACATAGCTACAAAATCAGGTTTAGACATACCAGTTAATGGAGATTTGTATGTAGCAGCAGTAGCTAAAGGAGATTTGGATTTTAGATCAACAGTTCAAGTTGCTACTGAAACAGCCACTAATACTTCAGACGTAGTAGTTAAAACTACATCTGCTTTGATTAACTTTGCACCTGGAGATGTATTACACGATGAGAACGATTTAGTAATTGGTACCGTTAAATCTGTAACAGATTCTACAAATCTCGTATTAACAAAAAATTGCGAGAGTGTTAGTGCTGTAAATAAAGACTTATATAACATTAGCCCTATCACATTAATATTAGCGTGTGAATCTTGGGGTGGATAAACAATAAACAATTTAATTTAATACAATATAATTATGGGAAAAAAGAAAAACAAGGTCGTAGACCTAAAGCCAGAGAAGATTTCTGAAGAGCAGTTAAAAGAGTTACAACAAGTGGTTTCGGCTATCAATAAGTTGCAGTTTGATATTGGAACTATAGAGGTGCAAAAGCAGAATGCTTTAAACGCTGTATTCCAAGGTAACGATAAGTTAAACGAAATGCAAGGTATTCTTACTGAGCAATACGGTACCAACGATATCAATATCCAAGATGGTGTAATAAATTACAAAGAGGATGAGCCATCTGATTCGTAAGATCACGATAGGTAAAGACTATAAAAATGACTCCATGCACTACGCCGTAGGGCAGGAAGTATACGGAGGTCATACTATTTGCGACATACTAGAAGAAAAAGATAAGTATTCTATATATATCAAAAAAGGTAAAACAGTCATACCCTGGAAAGATTTTAATAAAAACATGGCTATATCTGTTGAGTACAACCTCCAGTACTAATGCAGTCGGTTTACAATTACGTTGTAGAGCCATTAGGACAAAGGTATAACAACAGTAAAAAAGTTGGAGACAAAGAGCTTGTATTAAACACAGAGGTCTACAATCACCAACACGTAAACAGAGAGGCTAGGGTTTTATCCGTGCCTAAGGTTGGTAGCTCAGACATTCAACCTGGAGACATAGTGACACTACATCACAATGTCTTTAGAAGATGGCATGATGTAAAAGGTAAAGAGAGAAATAGTAGATCTTTCCTTGAAGAAGGTAAATATCTAGTAACGCAAGACCAGATATACCTATACAAGAGAGACGGAGACTGGGCATGTCCTAAAGGATATTGCTTTGTGCAGCCTATTAAGGACAAAAGCCAGTTAAGCGTTGAAACTGAAAAACCTTTAGTTGGAGTTGTAAAATACTCCGACGATAATACAAGCGTAGGTGACTTAGTTGGTTTTGATCCAGTAAGTACTTTTGAGTTTGTAGTGGACGGTAAAAGGATGTATAGGGCATTATCTAAATTTATTACAATTAAATATGAATATCAAGGAGACGAAGAAGAGTATAATCCAAGCTGGGCAAATAGCCGTTGAGGAGTTAATCAAAGTAGCTAAAGAGGCTATTGTTGATTCAGGTGATGATATCACTGCGGATAGACTCAAGAACGCTGCTGCTACAAAAAAGCTTGCTATCTTCGATGCCTTTGAGATATTAACCAGAATCCAAGAAGAAGAGAACTTGCTTGAGGGTCGAGAGCCTGAGGAAAAGAAAGCTAACGTCTTTAAGGGTTTTGCTGAAGGAAGATCTAAGTAATGTACGAACAGACATTATTAAAAATAATAGAGCCTATAAAGAAAACCACTCTTACCAGGTTAAACAGAGGTAAGAAGTGGAAGTATGGTTACGACAAAGATCACGATATAGTGGTTTTGTCTAGAACCGGTGTTATAGGTGAGATATACGAGATACAAGGTTTTAAGATTGCTCTACCTAAACCCACTAATGTTTTTAAACACGAAAGCAACAAGTGGAAGAAAGTAGATCAACCTAAAGAACTTAGCCGCATAAAAACTATATTTGACTGGAGAGGTTACCCAGACGAGCAAAAGGAAAAGTGGCACGCGTATATTGATGAAGAGTTCAGGCGCAGAGACGAAGGGCATTGGTTTATGAATAATGGTAAACCAACGTATATAACTGGTAGTCACTATATGTACCTGCAATGGAGTAAAATCGACGTGGGTGCACCAGACTTTAGAGAAGCCAATAGGCTGTTCTTTATATTCTGGGAAGCCTGCAAGGCAGATAAGAGATGCTATGGAATGTGCTACCTTAAGAACCGTCGTTCAGGTTTTTCTTTTATGTCCTCTGCAGAAACAGTTAACTTAGCCACTATATCGAGTGATAGTAGATATGGGATCTTGTCTAAGTCTGGTGCCGATGCGAAGAAAATGTTTACAGATAAAGTGGTACCTATATCAATTAATTACCCTTTCTTCTTTAAACCTATACAGGATGGTATGGATCGTCCTAAATCTGAGTTAGCGTACCGGGTACCTTCTACTAAGTTTACTCGTAAAAAAATTCAGAGTAATGAGAAGCTAGAGGAGCTCGCCGGTCTTGACACAACGATAGACTGGAAGAATACAGGTGACAACAGTTATGACGGTGAAAAGCTAAACCTGTTAGTACATGATGAGAGTGGCAAGTGGGAGAGACCTGACAACATACTAAACAACTGGCGAGTAACAAAAACTTGCTTAAGACTTGGAAGTAGAATCGTAGGGAAATGCCTTATGGGATCTACTTCAAATGCGTTAGATAAAGGAGGTAGTAATTTTAAAAAGTTATATAATGACTCAGATGTTTCTAGGAGAAACCGCAATGGACAAACAAAGTCTGGCCTGTATTCTCTCTTTATCCCTATGGAATGGAACTATGAAGGATTTATTGACGAATTCGGATTTCCAGTCTTTGATAATCCATGTGATGGAGAACGACTGGGACCAGACGGTGAACTAATAGATATAGGTGTTGTAGACAGTTGGGAGAATGAAGTTGATGGTCTTAAGGAAGATCAAGACGCTTTAAATGAATTTTACCGGCAGTTTCCTAGAACCACGGAACACGCCTTCAGAGATGAGAGCAAAAGCAGTATCTTTAACCTAATGAAGATATATGAGCAGATAGACTACAACGAAGGAAGTAGACATGCGGCTCACACCACGACTGGTAGTTTTGGTTGGGTTAATGGAATTAAAGATTCAAAGGTGATATTTCACCCAGATCCAGGAGGTAGATTTAAAGTAAGCTGGGTACCACCAGCGCACTTGCAGAATAAACAAATAATAAAGAATGGTATTAAGTTCCCAGGCAATGATCATATTGGCGCGTTCGGCTGTGACAGTTATGATATTAGCGGTACTGTTGATGGCAAAGGGTCGAAAGGCGCGCTCCATGGATTAACAAAGTTTTCTATGGAAGATGCTCCTTCGAGCACGTTTTTCTTAGAGTATATAGCAAGACCACAAACCGCAGAGATATTTTTTGAAGACATGCTTATGGCGCTTGTGTTTTACGGAATGCCTATACTAGCAGAGAACAATAAACCAAGACTACTATACTATCTACGCCGAAGAGGTTATAGAGGCTATAGTATGAACAGACCAGATAAAACTTGGAAAAAATTATCAGTTGCCGAAAGAGAGGTGGGTGGTATACCAAACTCAAGCGAAGATATTAAACAAGCCCATGCCGCTGCTATTGAGATGTACATACAAGAACATGTAGGTCATCTAGGCGAAGGCAACTACGGAACAGTATACTTTAACGAGTTGCTTAACGATTGGGCTAGGTTTGATATAAACAAGAGAACTAAGCATGATGCTTCTATAAGCTCAGGCTTAGCCATCATGGCTTGCAACAGACACCTTTATGCACCCAACGCCAAAGTTGAAGTCCAACCTTTAGACTTAAGTATATCAAAATATAACAATAGGGGGTTTAACTCCCAGATAATTAAATAAGCATGGCTGAGTCAGTATATGTAAACTTTCCTTCTCAAGCGGTTCCTGACCTAGAGAAAATGAGCGCCGAGTATGGCCTCAAAGTGGCGCAAGCTATAGAGCAGGAGTGGTTTAAAGATTCACATAGCAATAGATATAACGTAACGCAACAAAAGTTCCATAACTTAAGGTTGTATGCTCGCGGTGAGCAATCCATACAAAAATACAAAGATGAGTTATCTATAAATGGTGATTTATCTTATCTTAATTTAGACTGGAAACCGGTACCTATTATACCTAAGTTTGTGGACATTGTGGTTAACGGTATGGCTGAAAGGATGTTCAATATCAAAGCTCACTCTCAAGATCAGTATGGTGTAAGCAAGAGGACAGAGTACATGGAGTCAGTGATGAGAGACATGGAGTCTAAAGAGTTTAATGATCAATCCGCTAAACTATTTAACATAAATCTTTACGAGAATAAAAAAGAAGATTTACCAGAGACTGATGAAGAGTTAGACTTACATATGCAGCTCAACTACAAGCAGGCGGTTGAGATAGCGGAAGAGCAGGCTATAAATGTATTATTGAAAGGTAATAGGTACGATTTAACTAGACGTCGTCTTTTGTACGATCTAACTGTACTAGGTATTGGTTGTGTTAAAACAGGTTTTAATTGGAGTGATGGGGCTACTGTTGAGTATGTTGACCCAGCTAACATTGTATACTCATACACAGATTCACCTTACTTTGAAGACATATACTATATTGGAGAGGTTAAAACTATTCCAATTAACGAACTAGCTAGAGAGTTTGATCACTTAACTGAGTCTGACCTAAAGGACATACACTCTAATTCTGGCCAAAGAAACACACGTGGCAGAAGGGTAAATGAAACAGATAAAAACAAAGTCCAAGTCTTATACTTTAACTATAGAACATACACCAATGACGTGTATAAATTAAAGGAGACCGCAGCTGGTGGATACAAGGCTATAGAAAAGACAGATGCGTTTAATCCACCTGAAAACAAAGAAGGTGGATATTCAAAACTACAAAGATCTGTAGAATGTATTTTTGAAGGTGCGATGGTTCTTGGAACAGACAAACTTATCAAGTGGCAGAAGGCCGAGAATATGATGCGCACTAAAAGTGATTTTAACAAAGTTAAAATGAACTACTCTTTAGTTGCGCCAAGAATGTACGAGGGTAGAATAGAGTCTATAGTTAGTAGAATTACTGGGTTTGCAGATACAATTCAACTCACACATTTAAAGTTGCAGCAAGTTTTATCTCGCATGGTACCAGATGGGGTGTATCTTGACGCTGATGGGCTTGCTGAAATAGATTTAGGTAATGGAACAAATTACAATCCACAGGAGGCATTAAACATGTTCTTTCAAACGGGTTCTGTTATAGGCCGAAGCATAACATCAGAAGGAGACCCAAATCCAGGTAAGGTTCCTATTCAGCAAATATCAAACGGTGCAGGCCAAAATAAAATGGGTAGTCTAATACAGACTTACAACTACTATCTTCAAATGATCCGTGATGTAACAGGTTTAAACGAAGCTAGAGACGGTAGTATGCCTGATCCCAAATCGCTAGTAGGTGTCCAGAAGCTTGCTGCGGCTAATTCTAACGTAGCCACTAGGCACATCTTGCTTTCGTCAATGTTCTTAACGTCCGAGGTTGCAGAGGCTTTGTCTTTACGTATATCAGATATTCTAGAGTACTCTCCAACGGCTGACGCATTTGTGCAGTCTATAGGCGCTCATAACGTAGCTACACTAAAAGAAATGTCTGAACTACACCTATATGACTTTGGTATATTTATAGAATTAGAGCCAGACGAAGAAGAGAAGCAGATGCTAGAGAACAATATCCAAACAGCTTTAGCTCAGCAACTCATAGATCTAGACGACGCTATAGATATTAGGGAGGTGCGAAACGTTAAACTCGCAAATCAATTGCTAAAGATAAAACGCAAGAAGAAACAAGAACGTGATCAGCAAATCCAACAGCAAAACATTCAAGCGCAAGCACAGGCAAATGCGCAAACTCAACAAGCCGCAGCTCAGTCTGAGATACAAAAAAATCAGGCAAAAGCTCAAGCGGACGCACAATTAGAGCAGATGAAAGCTCAAAGCAAGTTAACGCACTTGCAAGAAGAGGTTAAATTAAAGAAAGAGCTAATGCAGTTTGAATTTGATCTTAACACTTCTTTACGTGACCAAGAAAGAGCGTCTACAGAAAAGATAGAGGGCATGAAAGAGCAAGGTAAAGATAAACGAGAAAATGTCAAAGCGAGTGCTAAAAAGTTTGAGTCTTCAGGTAATGATATACTAGGAGGCGGAATGGGTTTAGATAAGTTTACCCCACAAATTGGTAATTAATTATATAATATATTATGGAAGAAGTTAAAAATGAAGAGGTGACCGAAGAGGTTATCCAAGAAACTCCTCAGGTAGAGGTTGTAGAAGAGCAAGCTCCAGAGCTTGATTTAGAAAAATTTGAAAGCAAGGATGACCCAGATATCCTTAAAGTAGACTTAAGTAAACCAGTAGAAACAGTAGATGAAAACCAAGTTGATCTCGAAGAAGCAATTGAAGAGGTTACACAAGAAGAGGTCGTTGATGTTGAAGCGCCCGCACTTGAGGAAGTAACAGAAGAAGAAGAAATAACTGAAGAGGAAGTTATTGAAGCTTTAGACGCTAACGAAGAGACTGGTAAAGCAATACCTGAGAATGTCCAAAAGCTAATGGACTTTATGGATGAAACAGGTGGTGATCTTCAAGATTACGTAAACTTAAACAGAGACGTCAAGGGGCTTGACAACCAAGAGGCTCTGCTTGAATACTACAAGAGAACTAAACCTCATTTAGACTCGGAAGAGATTAACTTCCTTATGGAGGATAATTTCTCATTTGACGAGGAAGTAGATGACGAAAGAGATATTAAACGTAAAAAATTGGCCCTTAAAGAGCAAGTTGCCGAGGCCAAGACCTACTTAGACGGGCAAAAGTCTAAATACTACGAAGACATTAAAGCTGGAAGCAAGCTCACGGCTGAGCAGCAGAAAGCGGTAAATTTCTTCGACCGATACAATAAAGAGTCAGAGCAGACGCAAAAAATAGCTCAACAACAGAAGTCTAGATTTAACAAGAAGACCGAGCAGGTTTTCAATGACAAGTTCAAAGGTTTTGAATATGAAGTCGGAGATAAAAAATTTAGGTATAATGTTAAAGACGCGAGCCAAGTAAAGGAAACACAGAGCGACATAAACAACTTTGTCAAAAAGTTTTTGAACGAAGATAACACTATGTCAGACGCTAAAGGTTACCATAAGAGCTTGTACACAGCTATGAATGCAGACGCAGTTGCTAACCACTTTTACGAACAAGGCCGAGCAGACGCACTGAAAGACAGTGTTGCAAAAGCTAAAAACATAAACACTACAGCTAGATCCACTCAAGGTGAAATGCAAGGTGGAATGAAAGTAAGGGTACTAGGTGATGATTCTGCCTCTTTTAAGTTCAAATTAAAAAACAAAAAATAACAATTTAAAGAAAAATAATTATGGCTATTACAGCAGGAGGTTCGTTAAACTCGGTTGCCGCTTCGCAGCAGCAGACTTTAGCGTCAAATTACATAGATTTTACAAGCGACACAACTAAAGGTTGGGCGCAACAATATTTACCAGACCTTATGGAGAAAGAGGCTGAGGTGTTCGGACAGCGAACTATTTCAGGATTTCTCGCTCAAGTAGGGGCTGAAGAGGCAATGCAATCTGATCAGGTTGTATGGTCTGAGCAATCTCGCTTACACCTATCATACGTAGGAACAGTAGTTCCAGCTGGTGATACAAACGGTACGTTTGAAGTAACAACCGACATTGACGGAAACACTTTGACTAGTACTCACGGTATTCGTGTTAACGATATCGTTGTTATTGCTCAAGCAGGTTTAGTAGTTAAAGCTTTAGTTGTAGAGACGCCGGAATCGGCTGTCGTTACAGTTGAGCCTTACGCTACAGCTGCTCTAAGTACTTTAAGCGCCGGCACAGCAACTTTGCTAGTCATTGGTTCTGAGTACGGAAAAGGCCAGAGCTACAGTGATAACACTGGTACTCACAGCGCTGAGAGACGTACTGCTTTAACACCAACGTTTAAGTCGTACACTAACAAGCCAATCATTATGAAGGATTACTACGAGATCTCTGGATCTGATGCTTCTGCTATTGGTTGGGTTGAGGTTTCAGGTGAAGAAGGACAGAATGGTTACTTATGGTATCTAAAAGCTGAGGGCGATACTCGTGCTCGTTTTGGTGATTACTTAGAGATGGCTATGCTTGAGTCTGAGAAGACAGCTGCTGCTTCTGTTATTGGTTTTGCTGATAAGCAGATCCGTGGTACTGCTGATGGAGGTGCAGGTGGTGCTGGTACTGAAGGTTTATTCGCAGCTATTGAGTCTCGTGGAAACGTAACATCTGGTGTAACTGGAGTTAACGCTGCTACTGACTTAGCTGAGTTTGATGCTATTCTAGCAGAGTTTGACAAGCAAGGTGCTATTGAAGAGAACATGATGTTTATCAACCGTGCTACATCGCTAGCTATGGATGATATGCTTGCTTCTATGAATTCTTACGGTGCTGGTGGTACTTCTTACGGAGTATTCGAGAACGACGAAGATATGGCTCTTAACTTAGGGTTCTCTGGATTCCGTCGTGGATCTTACGATTTCTACAAGTCAGACATGCGCTACTTGAATGACAAGGCAACTCGTGGAGGTATTAACGACCGTGCTGGTAGCGCTGCTATCCGTGGAGTTATTATTCCAGCTGGTACATCAAATGTGTACGATCAGGCGTTAGGTAAAAACCTTAAGCGTCCTTTCCTACATGTTCGTTATAGAGCTTCTAAGACAGACAATCGCAAGATGAAAACTTGGGTTACTGGTTCTGTTGGAGCTCAAACATCAGCGCTTGATGCGATGCAGATTCACTACTTATCTGAGCGTTGTCTAGTGACACAAGGTGCAAACAACTTCATGTTGATGAAGTAAGATTATATATTTGGTGAAACTACCCTGCCTTCGGGTGGGGTAGTTTTATATTAATTTTTTATTATATTATATTATGGCTAAAAAGCAAACAAAAAAAGTAGAGGTTCAAGAACCCTACGTAGAAGAGACTGTTATGGTTGAAGAGACTCCCAAAGAGATTTATGTGGAACCTAAACCAAGACGAGTTGAAAAAGAAAATAAGGTATTAAATGATGGATGGGAGTTGAAGGATAGGATATACAGACTTAAAGGTAGTTATAAGCCTTTGTCTCGATCTGTCAGAGCAGCAAACATTCATTACTTTGATGAAGAAAAAGGGTACGAAAGAGAGATGAAATATTGCTCTAATCAACGTACGGTATTCGTGGATGAAATGAAAGGCGATCAAAGACTTGAGCATATCGTTTTTAGATCTGGAATACTTGTTGTAGAAAAAGAAAAAGTTATACTACAAAAACTTCTTTCTTTGTACCATCCAGATAGAAACGTAATGTTCTACGAAGAAAGACCAGTAGCTCAAGCCGCTAATCAGATTGAGTGGTTAGAAATGGAGATTGATGCTCTTAACGCTGCTAAAGATCTAGATATTGACATGGCAGAGGCTGTCATGAGAGTTGAGATTGGTTCTAAGGTATCAGAGATGAGTTCTAAGGAGCTTAAGCGAGATTTGTTACTATACGCTAAGAGAAATCCTCAACTGTTCTTAGAGCTTGTTAATGACGACAACGTGATGCTTAGGAACTTTGGCATCAAAGCTACAGAGATGGGGGTTATTAAACTATCCTCTGATCAAAGAACGTTCTCATGGGGGACTAATGACAGAAAGTTAATGACTGTACCTTTTGATGAACATCCGTATTCAGCTTTAGCCGCTTGGTTTAAGACTGACGAAGGAATGGAGATATACTCCAATATAGAAAAACGATTAAATTAATAATCAATGGTGATGCAACTGCCCTTCGGGGTGGTTGCAAAACTACAAAAAAAGAATTATGGCAATAAGTATAGACACAATATATCAGAGAGTATTAACCCTTGCCAACAAAGAGCAACGCGGTTATATTACTCCACAAGAGTTTAACTTATTGGCAAACCAGGCTCAAATGCAGATATTTGAGTCTTATTTTTATTCAAAAAACCAAAGGGACAGAACAGAGGACGCTAGACCCAACGAAGTAGATGAAACTGATATATCAGAACTTTTAAGCGCTAAGCTTGAACCATTTAGATTAATAGGTGCGGTTACAAATGGAGACACATTTCTTACCTCAATAAGTATTAGCTCTATTGATAGACCAGTGTTTCAAGTAGGTAGAGTTTTTTTAGGCAACGATGTTTGTATAAAGCTATCTCTAAACGAGGTTAGTAAAATACTTAGATCTAAGCGGCATCTACTTACTAAAACCGGTCAGTTTCCTATATACTGCGATAGCACAACGGTGGGTAAGGATATACAAGCTTACGCAGGTAGTGCAACTGCCCTTACTAGTCTTACAGCAGAGTATTTTGGTACGCCACGAAAAGCGGAGTGGGCGTATGTAGTTGTGGGTGATACTAAAAAAGCTTTGTACAATGCTAACGCTGCTGTTGATTTTGAGCTGCATAGATCAGAGGAAGACACTTTAGTTAATAAAATATTAGAGATGGCCGGTATTGTTATTAACAAACCTGGACTTGCTCAACTTGCTGCTCAAAGAGACGCTGCTGAAGGTTCAATACAGAAAATATAAATAAATGGGAATAGTAAGACAAGCCGCGCGAGCGTACTACGGAACAAACGGAGAGCATGGTAGCTACCAATACATACCCTTAGATGAAGTAATAGACTCGTTCAATGCTACTTATGTAGGTAAAGACAAGATATGTGAGGGTATTTCTTTTAATGACATAACGTTTCATGCTATTAGAGGTTTACAGGAGCTGAGTTACGATACACTTAAATCTACAAAAGATTGGGAAGTAGTCATACCATCTACCTTGGTTTTAGTAATGCCCCTAGATTACATTAACTACGTGAAGCTATCTTGGAGCGATAGCGATGGTATTGAAAGAATTATATATCCCACTAGTAAAACATCTAATCCAAACAACGTAGCCACAAGCGACAATCCACTTGTTCAAGACTGGGGAGGCTGGGACACCGGCAACTCGCTAGAAACAACAACTGATTTAATTGAATCTGAATCATCAGACACAAACGCTAATTACAAAGCAAACGCTGCTTCTGATATTGGTTCCGTAGATGCGGATAACATGGATGATGAGTTTGGTAACCTAGTAGGCGGCAGATACGGCATTGATCCTCAACATGCTCAAGCAAACGGGTCTTTTTTTATAGATGAAAGTGCAGGTAAATTTCATTTTAGCTCTAACATTGCGGGGAAAACAGTGATCTTAAGATACATAAGTGATGGTATAGCAGCTACAAGTAGTACAGATCAGTCTATTGATCTTACTAAAAGCATGGTGCCAAAATTAGCTGAGGAAGCTTTATATAAGCATATTCTATATGGAGTACTACTAGCTAGAAAAAACACACCAGGTGGGCTGCTAGGTCAACTAAAAAAAGAAAGATATGCTGAGACTAGAAAAGCTAAGCTTAGGTTATCTAACATTAAAATAGAGGAACTTACACAAGTTCTTAGAGGTGGATCTAAAATGATTAAACACTAAAGCATGCCCGAAATAAAAAACGTTTTCTCTAAAGCTTTAATGAACAAGGACATGGACGAGCGCCTTGTCCCTGCCGGTCAGTATAGAGATGCTTTAAATATTGAGATAGCAACTTCGGACGGATCCAACGTTGGAGCTGCGCAAACTGTGTCTGGTAATACTAAATACTCAAAAATGCTATCTAGCGCTGGGGTGTACGATGTAGCTGCCAATAGCACTTGCGTAGCATCTATCGCAGACGCGAGTAAAGATAAGCTTTACTACTTTGTACATTCAGGTAAACTTTCAACAGACGGCAGCTTTAATGATACATGTAAGGATTATATACTAGAGTACGATACTTTAAACGAAACCCATAGGTATGTTTTTGTTGACATATATAAAGTTAAAACGACTATAGATGGGGCTACCACTGGTAACGTTGTCACTGTTGATTTAGGCTACAACAACGCCACTGACATAACCGGTATAAGGAGAGGTATGTTGGTAACGGGTACGTTCACTAATAACACTGGCGGGGATTTCGTCTCCCCTGGAGGTGCTACTATAGCAAATGGAAACACATACACTGTTACCGAATCGCACAACGTTAGCATTGACATATTGGGTTACGAGAGTAACAAAAGAAAATATACGCTTAGCCATACACTTCCTGTCGCAGATGGTGAGACTATTACATTTGTAGCACCTAGGGTGTTAGGTTTTTCTAAACACAATATTATCACCGGTATAAATATATTAGATGACTCTATATACTGGACGGATAACTATGGTGAGCCAAAAAAGATAAACATACGAAGGTGTATGGCTGGCACAGGGGGTACAGTCGATCTTTACGCGGCACCAAACGAAACAAACACGTTTGAGGGCGACACCCCGTATTTTCACACTAGATTAACGGTGAGTGAAAATATTGCTGCTGATAAACTAAAAACAGTTTATGGTACGTGGATACCTGGTTTTAATGTTAAGGCCCCTGTGTATGTAGATGAGAGCCATATTACGGTTATAAAAAAAGCTCCTACGCAGCCTCTAGATCTAGAAATGTACCGAACAAACATAGCTAGGGTTAATGATGCTGGGGTTGAAAACCTCCCATATGCGGCAATTACTTCCGCGACTCTTACTGAGGGTCAAAACGCAATAACTCTTAACGCTCTAAGGGACTTCCGAGTAGGTGACGTGTTGCTTTTTGTTAATCAAGATAACACAACCCTTGCAACTAGCTTTACTAATTCTGATGCTAGAGGTATAGTTGTTCAATCAAGTGCAGATGTTAATAACCTAGTAAGCAGCATAGTTGTAGACATGCAGTCTATATCTGCAAACATAATAGATGCAACCAACGACTACTACGTCAGACTTGAAGACTCAGATCCTTTGTTTGAGTTTAAACTACCTAGATTTTCATACAGGTATAAATACGAAGATGGAGAATACTCTACCTTTGCTCCTTTCTCGCGTATAGCTTTTTTACCAGCAAATTACGAATATCTACCTAAGAAGGGGTATAACTTTGGTATGGTTAACCAAATTAGAGGTTTAAAGCTAAAACAATACCACAGTAACAAATGGGCAATACCTCAAGACGTAGTAGAGATAGATCTTTTATATAAAGAAACAAACAACCCAACTGTATATACAGTAAAAACAATAAAGCCTGGCGATGCCGGTGCCGCTTTGTTGTGGCCTACACCTGATGACACGGGAGTTGAAGGGAATAATAGAGGCGAGTATAAGCTTACTACAGATATGATCCATGCGGTCGTTCCTTCTAACCAGCTTCTTAGACCTTGGGATAACGTACCTAGAAAAGCTTTAGCCCAAGAGATTAGCGCTAATAGACTTATATACGGTAATTATCTTCAAAACTACACTGTGCTAAAAGATCCTATCATATCAGTGGGATTGATTAGTGGTGGGTTGGGAGATGAACCAGCTTTGCCTTCCGTTAAATCTTTACGCACATACCAAATGGGTGTTGTGTTTAGTGATGGGTATGGTAGAGAGACACCTGTCTTAACAAACGAAAACTCTTCCATAAGGGTACCTAAAAACCTATGCGGCAAAAGGAACAGAATAGAGTGTAGGCTTCTTGAAGGTAGTAGTATCCCAGAGTGGGCTAAGTACTACTCGTATTATGTAAAAGAAACCTCCGTAGAGTATTATACTCTAGCTATGGATAGGTGGTATGACGCTTTTGATGGAAACATATGGCTTTCATTCCCTTCTTCGGATAGAAACAAAGTTGACGAAGAGACGTTTTTAGAACTTAAAAAATCTCATGGAGAATCTAAAGCTGTTTTAGAAAAAGCCAGGTATAAAGTTTTAGCCATAGAGAGTGAAGCCCCAGACTTTATTAAAATTGAGAAAAAGAGTTTAGGGCGTTTATACAACACGTCAAATAGCATTGGGTCCCCAAACTTTGGTTTCCCTATTATAGATGGCCAACTTATAACTATTGAAGGCACCGCTTTTGAAAATATTTTTGGAACGGATTTTTTACTTGACACACCTGATAGCTTAAGTTTAATTTTATATGGAGATAATCAGCAGTCTAAAGAGTATGTTGTTGGAGCTGTGACCCAAGAAGGGGGTTTATATAGAATACAAATAACTGATAAGTTTGGGGTTGATATCTCTTTTACTAGTACTAATAATTCATACTCTGGCGTAATTGATGACTTGAGTTTTGCTTTATTTGAGGGGGTGGTTAAAAATAAACCTGAGTTTGATGGCAGGTTTTTTGTTAAAATATTTAAAGATGCTGTCTTACAGAGCAATATCCTTAATAGCGGTGCGCCAGAAAACTGGGTTGTAGATAAAGAGTACAAGGTCTCGTATCTTAATAATAATGGGTACACGTTTTCAAACCCATCGCAGGCGTTGGGTAATTATCATTTAGCCAACACTGGTAGCGCCTATTACGCGGGGGAGGGGAAAACGGCGCACCCAACAGAAAATTACTATCAAACACAAGATAGCGATGGAGTTTACTACTGGGGAGGTGGTACAGCCATATCTCAAACCTCAAACGCTTGGCAGGTAAAAGCTAGTGATATAGACGGCAACCCCATAGGGGCTATCCATCAAGAGAGCGGGCAATACGGAAACGCTGCGGAGGAGTTTTGGGAAGGTATGGCGGATTCGACTAGTATGAGGTGCTTGTTTATCGACCACGCCACAGCGTATAGTTGGACCGGGCGGAGTGGAGACATGCCTGGAAGGTATGGGAGGATTTCTGGGCAGAACACAAACTATCCTGCTACACCTACCGTACAGGTGGGGCAGTTTTGGAATTATGGTAACCAGTCTGCTCAGGATACCGCTGGTGGCGATGTTGTCGGTAATATGAAGTCTCGCCGTGGTCAACCTAGCCGTGGTATCTGGGAGTATAATGGGGATTGTTTTATGGATGTGTCATGGACTAGAATGGCTGGTGAATATCCAGACGATAATTCCCAGAATGGTTCCCAAAATAACCCAATAACCCTTGAGGAATCCGCCGAGCAATCAGAACCACACCAGCCTGGATGGGATTTTGTTAAAACGCTTGTTACTCCTGGAACTAGGTTTAGATTTAAAAGAGATCCAGATCAATTTGCTATATATGAAATTGGTGACGTACCCCATCCTACAGCGGGGTTTGGTTTTGTCGCCGGGGATATTAATTATCCCATCGACTTTGGTTCGGTTGAAACTCCGTTTGCGGACACTATAAATAACCCATCTCAGGCTGGGTACAATAATTCCTCTATATACTCCGAAGGAACAACTATATATACTGGAGCGTATGGTATTCGTAATTGGGTAAAGCCGGCCCAAAACAATTGGCAAATGCATCCATTTAACATCCGCCAGCGATGGACTGTAAATGTCACACCACAGATAGGTTATCATCCTTTGGGCCTTAGTGGGTATAACCCTGTAAAAGGAACAAAATCTGGCTTGAACGGTGGACCCACATATAGCGACCCTGCTTACAGAAGAGCTCTACGCCATGATGGTGCTGGAGGTAGTCAAGGAGACCCTGAAAAGAAGCACGACACCATACAAATAATGGTGCCTTTCTTTAGCACGACTGGGCCAGATGCAGGTAACTTTACAGAGAAACCAGCTGTTTGGGAGACCGAGCCTAAGGAGAGCGTTGACCTAGATATATACTACCAAGCTAGTGGTTTAATACCCCTAGATCTTAATATAAAAACTAATGAAGAGTTATTACCTATAGGGTCTACTTTCTTTTTATCTGCACAAGACGGTAGCGTCGTAGGCGAAAACGCGGTTGATCTTGGTGATAATAAGTTCACGATAACAGAGTGGGATGAATACAATAGAATTAAGTTCACCCCGGCTATTCCAGAGTACTACAAGGTAGATGAAAATCAATTAGTTAGATTCACAAAGCGAGATAATTACTCTTTACATTTAAAGCTACAAGGGAACATTCAAGGGGGTGGGTCAGCAAGCCCCACGGACAGCCTTTACGTTAAAGGTAATAGATCATTTCAAGAAGAATCAATTCATAATCGAGGTCATATATTGGACTGGAATAACTGCTGGTCGTTTGGAAATGGAGTAGAGTCAGATAGAATACGCGACGACTACAACGCTCCTCAAATGGATAATGGCGTTAAAGCCTCTACGGTTATAGCAGAGCCGGTTCGTGAAGAGAAAAGAAAGCACGGCCTTATATGGTCTGGTATATACAACTCTACGACAGGAATTAACAACACTAACCAGTTTATAATGGCAGAGGCTATAACTAAGGATTTAAACCCTAGTTATGGCAGTATACAAGCGCTGCTAAATAGAGATACTAGACTAATGATGTTCTGCGAGGATAAAATCCTACGAGCTCAAACAAATAAAGACGCACTGTACAACGCGGATGGTAAACCGCAAATTGTAGCTAGTAATGCCGTTGTTGGAGATGTAACCCCGTATCAAGGTGATTACGGTATATCTACAAACCCTGAGTCTATGGTAGCCACACCGTATCAAGTGTACTTTACTGACGCTGTGCGTGGGCAGGTTCTTGCTATATCCGGAGAGGGTGTGAGATCTATATCCGACATAGGCATGAGGAACTATTTTCTAGAGGAGATGAATAAATATGTGTGGAGAGCACTAGGTACTCATGACGAAAGAAAAAATGAATACAACTTAACTATATCTAAAAAGTTTAGGGAAAACCAAGAGGTACCACATGGTACTACAGAGGGAACAACTGGAACTACTATCTCATATAGCGAAAGATCTAAAGGATGGGTTAGTTTTAAATCCTTTATACCACAAAATGGTTTAAGTGCAAACAACGATTACTACACCTTTGATAAAGGGCACATATATAAGCACCACGACGCTAGTGTAGATAAAAACAATTTCTATGGCTTGGCAAATCTCTCAAGCATAACCACGTTGTTTAATGGTTCACCTAATGCAGTAAAAAACTTTGCAACAATAAATTACGAGGGATCGCAAGCTAAAGTCACAGAGTTTGATAGTCAAACGATTGAGTACTACAATAATAACTACAGCGCTAGCGGTAGCGGCGAGTCAAATGGATTAACGACTGCAGCAAGCCAAAATGACGGTGAGTATTTTAATCTTAGCAGCAAAACAGGTTGGTTTGTAGATAACATAACCACAAACTTACAGGTATGTAGAAAGCTTTTATTTATAGAAAAAGAAGGTAAGTGGTTTGCAACTATTGTTGGGGGTGATCATGCACCCGACGGTACCTCTCACTCGCCTTATGATTTGCTTTCTGACATACCTACAAATAATAAAGGTGAATCTACGGTACAAGGTATAGGTCTTGCTAATATTACGCACAGCGGTAGCGCTGGTAACCCTGAAAATCAAATAACTTTAACTGTAGCTAACAACATAGGTACAGTGTGGGACACCGCGGATACCCTTGCTACTGAAAACAGTCGGTGGGCGTGTACTACAGCCTCGTTTCAAGAGGTAGCGGGAGCAACTATTATAAGCACTGATAAAGTAAACCTAACGGTATCTCCTGTTATAAATGGGGTGAACTCAAATTTCCCACTTTACGCAGCTAATTTACTTATTCAAAATGCGGCAGCAAGTGTAGACAACACTGGATCTATTCCATTGTATATATATACTACAGATGCCGACACGTACGTTACAGATACAGGTGGCGCAGATTGGGAGGATATAGAGAAAATTACATTTAAAGACCTCGGCACTCCTGGAGACCCTAACAACACAGTCAATGTTGAAGTTCAGTTTAAGGCTGGCAGAGCCTGGCCGGCCACGTCTTTAACTTACTATATAGATATAGATGACGCGGCAGGAGTATCCGAGGTTCCAACTAGAAAAGCTTGCTTGCTATCTAGGTATACACGTTACGAAGGTCTCCAAGCGGCCCCGGTGGTCGCAAATATCGCTGATAACGATATACTAGAAACCGTGCCTATTGCTAGTAGTGTAGTTAACGGCGCTGGTGAGGTTGGACCCACAAATAAACACGCTGGTACAGTTCCTGGCACTGGAACAAGTGAGGTGGGTAGAGTTACATTTGCACGAACTGCCCCTCAGTATTACGGAGACATTGATGTCAAGTGGGATAACTTGGGTGCGTACGAAAACTACTACACTTCTTCTGTAGATGAAACCTTTACGGGTGGAGTAAAAACTGGATTTACTGTAAGACTTTTTTACACGCCTCCACAGGAGGGTGAGTTAATGATTGACCCAGAAGATTTCTGTAGTTTAGATCACAGAGCTACTATAGTTTATGACCTAATAACCCCTGATTCACCTCCTGGTGAAGGACCAGATGGTACAGACTCTGGCATGATTTGGAAAGTAACTGCTTTTAATGGATCTAACAACGTAGGATATAATAACGATGATAGCGCAGGTGGTTCGTTGACGCCTTGGCCGTCAGGTCCTTGGATACCTAGTCAAGGTGGCATTGCAACCGTAGTGGTGACTGGTGACAGCGGGTCAAACTACAACTTGCATATACAAAAGAAAACAAGTGTAAATAGTGACATCACGGCTAGCACAAATGGCTATTACAATCCTGAAACGGCAGCATTTCAAACAGCTCCTGTATCTATTCCAGGTACCATACCGGCCTCAGGGACATACTCTCACAGCATAAGCATTCCCTCTGCAACGGCAAATACTAGGTATGACGTAACTGTGGACGGTGGTCCTTTTAATGGTGTTCTAACGACATTAGGTGAACCTTGCCCTACTCAACCAGGAGAATTAATGATACCTCAAAACGGTATATATACAGTGGCTATAGATACAGAAGGCATTGACCACGAGACCAACACCATTGTTGCTGACTCATTTATAAAACCAGTTGGATTTGGTGGTTCTAATATATTCACTAAGACATGCATGAACTTACAAGGTGTCCATGCTATAGGTAGCACTAGGCTAATATTAAAGTCTGTACCTAGAAACCTTAGAACCGGATCATACGTTGTAAATCCTTTTGGTCAGACTCTTTCGACTTTTAATGCTATACAGCATTTAACTACTGTAACGGCCGTTAACGGCAATGTGGTTACTATAGACAAGGCTACCCAAGTGGCTCTTGCAGATGATGACCAAATATGCTTCTTATCTAACAATGCATCTGTTAAACCTTTTGAAGTACAAGTTACCAAAGGTGGTAGTGAGGCTACAATATCAGCCATAAACACTAGTGTCGCATGGGAGGACACGGTTGGAGGTCTTAACACAAATCGTGGCTATCAAGTTGATGGAACAGTCGAAGACGCAAGGACAGTTAACGTAACCCCAAACACACGAGGTCTTTATGTTGGGATGAAAGTAACAAGTCCAGGTAGAATAACAAACGCAGCTGGGGGAGACTTTACTTTTATAACCGCAATTGGTAGCCTTACTCAAATCACTTTAGTGGATAACCAAACCCTAGCAAACGACACTAACTTAACGTTCTCAAGCGGGGACGGAAGTGGTGGCGCGGCCGCTGTAACTGTTCAAGAAGATGTAAGACTTCTTCATATACAAGCGTACATTCATGCGACAAATGTAGCTAAAATACAAGGTTATCTTAGAGTCGACAGCGTGCTAGGTAATTCTACAATACAAATTTATTCAGACGCTATCTTAAACCAATAACATGGCATACGCAACACTAACTTTCGGAGCTCCTATAAACGCATCTTGCCAAGTAGGTGATATAGCTTATTATGTCACTGTTACAACTCAAGACGGATTTGACACTGGGTTTACCGATGACGGCACAAGCAACGGTATAGTAAAAATAGGTGATATAAGAGAAATCAACAATCCAAATGGAGACGCACCTACAATGAAAGTTGAAACAACCTTAGGGTTTAATGAGTTAAACGGGCAAAACGGTAAGTTTATAATGTTCACTAAAGATACCAGAGCGAACTTGAGTTCGCCGCTTGGTTATTATGCCAGTGTAAAGCTTGTTAATGACTCTAAAACTGAGGCTGAATTGTTTAGCGTTAGCATGGAGGCTTACGATAGTAGTAAATAAACATGTATAAGTGTGACTATATTAGTATAATATAATTTAATTAAGTGCACGCATGGGAGATATTAGCGACCAAACAAAAAGTAGCTTAGCAACTACTACTTATACTCTAGAGGACATAGACAGGATTGAAGATTTTAGGGACTCTATTATTGACTTTGAAAAGCAACTGTCAAGTATTGAAGGGTCTTATGGGGACGCTAATAAACCAGGTCAAGAAAAAGTGGCTAATGATATAAACACTTTAACTCATACTTTTGCTGGTGGTTGTTATGTTAGAGAAATAAACATGCCAAAGGGTCAACTGATGACTACTGGTATACATAAGAAGGAACATCCATTTTTTGTACTAAAAGGAGATGTGTCTGTTTTAACAGACGCGGGTGTGGTAAGAATTGTAGCGCCGTACAGCGGTGTAACTAAACCAGGGACTAAGAGACTTATATATATAAACGAAGACACTATTTGGGCAACTGTACATGCCACTGATAAGGAGACAGTTGAGGAAGTTATTCCTGATATAATAGCGAAAGACTTTAGCGATCCTGAAGTCAGTCTTGAAAAAGCTAGAGAGATGTTAAGAATTGAATCAGATAAATCATGAGTTTTGTAGCAGTAGCTGTAGTTGGTACAGCGGTAACCGTGGCGGGCGCTACGGCTAAAGCCGTGGATGGGGCTATACAAGCTAAAAAAGCTAAAGAAGCCGCTGAAGTGGCTCAAATAGAATTAGACAAGCAAAAGAAAAACTTTGCAAATCTAGATACTAGTAACCCATACCTAAATCTAGAGAATACCGCAGAGGATCTAACTGTGAATACCCAGCAAGCTGAATTTCAAAAACAGCAGAGTATGCAAAACCAAGCTAATATAATGGATCAGATGCGTGGTGCAGCTGGTGGTTCTGGTATAGCAGCTCTAGCTCAAACGTTAGCTAATCAAGGTTCTTTGGATGCTCAAAAAGCATCGGCTTCTATAGGTCAACAAGAGGCTCAAAACCAAAAGCTCGAACGTGCAGAGGCTGGTAAGATACAAGCGGCAGAGCGTAAAGGTGAGTTAATAAGTAGGCAAGCCTTGCACGGTAAAGTAACCGGTCTAATGGGTATGGCAGCGGATGACGTTTCAAACGCTAAGCAAGCTAGAGCCGCAGCTCAAGAGAAGATGTACTCTGGTATTAGCGAAGTTGGAGGTTCTCTTGTAGACCTTGCAGCGGGAGGCGTTGGTGGTGAATTTGGTGATGTGGCGACATCAACGCTTGACCAAGACAAAGCATGGGCCAAAGCACACGGTTTTGATCCAACACAATATACAGACGAAGACGAATAAAACTAAGTTATGGCAGAGACAGCAATGGGATTAGATTATAGTTTATCAGGTGATACACTAAACCGTATCAAAAACGCTGGGGTAACTAGAGTACCAGAAACAGGGATAGGTGAAGCTATTTCAGGTATAGGGGAGACTATAACTGATTACGCTACAGAAGGTCAAGACGCAATGGCTGGGTGGGACGAAGGTTTTGCCATACAAGGTGATAGAGGGTCATGGGCTTCGGGTCAATTATTTGATCAGTTTCAGGAAATGGAAGCCGGGTATAAAGAAGAGTTTTTACAGGCTGTAAAAAGAAGAGATGAGCCAGCAAAAGCTAGGCTACTTAAAGATCAAGCCGATAGATCATCTTCAATACAAGGGTGGAATGATGTTATGGCAACGGCAAAACAAGTCAACGACGGAGTTGGATGGGGGTCAGGTTTAAGTGACGAGGATAAGTACGTGCTAGGTGTTTTATCTAGAAATGACGGAGCTGCACGGGTCCGTATGGGGGATAGAGGTGAAATGGTGTTTGATATTCCGCTACAGAATGGTACTATTAGAACTTTAACTAGAAGAGAGGTGGATAAAATGGTTGCGGAAGGTACGAACGATTATGAGTCAGAGTTAAACTTCATGGAGAACAACGATGCTTTAACTAAAGCTGGTCTAAACGGGGATTTATTTAATTTTGGTACTCAAAAAAGAAAGAACCGTATATCTCTAACTCCAGATAAACTTCCGAATTTAATGAATCAAGATTATGGAGGTGGATCTTTTAGAGAGCACATCAAAGATCACCCAGACTTTCAAGGTCATATTTTACTAGAGGGTCATGAGGACTCGAATAATGATGGTGTTATAAACCTACATGATCTATCTGCAGATGAAATGGACTTACTCATTGATGAGATGGAGAAAACACCTGAAATAGCTAAAGACTACGTGTCTGATTGGATGACGCTAATTCAACAAAGGGCATGGCAAACTGGACATGATGAGAAACTTAGGCGAGATGAAGAGCAACTTAGAAACACTAGGTCAGCTAGCGCAACGAAGCTAACGGCTGAAGAAAGAAACCTTAACCGGGCTGAGAGAGATCGATTGAAGAAGATACAGGAAAGAAGTCAAAATATAACAATAAATGGCAAAGGTTTTGGGCGTGTTGATCAATATTACTTAGATGACGCGGGGTTTTGGCGAAATAAAAAAATACAGATGCCCGATGGGTCTGATGCTAAAATTAGGGATATGAAACTTGACGAGCTTGGAGTTGATGTAGACGTGTTTGAAGCTGAGCTAAGAAGACTACAGATTGGCGGTGCAAATACATCTTCAGCAGCTAGTGATCTAATAAACGATACGCGAGACCTATACTCATGAACGATACAGAACTAGAGCAGATTGTTCAAAGGATGATTGACGCTAACAGGCCTAGACATGAGATTTCGGCTTATATAAATCAGTACGATGCCGACATGGCGAGTGAAGCAGCGGATACACCTACACTGGAAAATCAAGTTGAGCCGCTTGAAGTAGAAACAGAACCGACCGCTGAAGAAAAAGCTGAAAAAGAAAGAAAAGCAACCGCTAAAAGTTATATATCTAGCGCTATAGATTTAACTAAAAACAAAACTCTTGGTGGGACAATTTTTAATGCGGAAGAAACACTAACGCCGCAACTAAAAAACATATTACAAGCTATAGATCCTAAATGGGAGGTAGAGCAGGGAACAGGAGGTAATTGGCTTGGTATTACGGATGTTGAGGGTTCTGGAGATTGGTTTAATCCAAATAACATCACTCTTACAAACCCAAATGGAATAAAAAGAAATTTTGCTATAACTGATCAAGAGGTTCTAAAAGAGGAGATATCTTCTTTTATGATTGAAAACCCTAAGCAATCTGCGGCTAAAATAAAACAAACAGGTGATCTAAGTAAGCAACTTGAGAGTGCTCTTAATGATAACCCTAACTTATTTGGTGAAATATTAGAAGATGATAACGTAGACCTACAAGCTAAATCTTTACGTGAAAACAATCCAGAAGAATATTTAGCGGAAAAAGTCAAAGAACTAGTTGGTGGGTTTGGGTGGTTCAAGAAAAGTGGGTTTTTAGATCTTACGGGTGAAGTCAAAAGAAACATAAACCCAGAAACAGGTGAACCTTATTACAGCGAGTTGTCTAATTCAGACATAGAAAACGCTATTGTAGACGCGTTCGACAACAAAGTTTACGAATTTAAAACGAACAAGTATAACAACCGCAAGAGATCTGCTGAAATAGATATAGCTAGTAATGGTGGTAATTTAAAAGAATGGCAAGACCACGAGAGAAGCTTAGCTATTGGGACTTACGCTGGTAAAAATAAAGAGGTTGCTGAATTGGTAGAAATCTTAAACCACGGGAATTTAGATCCAGCTGAATGGCAAGCTACGTATGATAAATACAAAGAAAAGAAAGAAGAAGTGGGTAAAACCCATCATGTTATAAACCTCAAAACTGGAGAGCAGATTATAACGCCTGACCAAGAAGAAGCTATTAGGCTAGCGGAGGAGCTAGGTTACAGTGCTTTAAACACGGAGGATGCAAAGAAGGGTTATGAGGACGTAACAGATTTGAAAGAGTTACAAGGTTTATATGAAGGTAGTGTTTTAGCTTTAGCTGCGTTTAATAAAGAACTAGACGCACCTCTTGACTGGGGTGATGGTAAAAGCTATTTTGGATATGATAGAAAAACACCTACAGATAAAGACGGTAATAGATTAACTACGCTCCGAGATTTTGTCACATCAATGGCTGATCCAGAGAGTTGGGTAGATAATCTTGCTTTAGGTACTCCAAAAGGTTATACTAAAGAAGAATGGGCTGACAAGGTGGTTAGTCTGAGAGCGGATATGGTTGATTACAACACCGATCATGAAGCTTTAAAGAGTATGTATCTTTTAAATGAAGGTATACTAGATACAGAAGAAGGATATCTAAAAACCGCGGCTAAATCTTTTGTGACGCCATTTATAGAATTGTATGCTGGTGGAGCAGCCCAAGGTGTATCACAGAATTTCTTTGGGTCTACACACAGCGAAAAGCTTGATAAGTTATCCGCTAAATATGATGAGTTAGGATTAACTAAGAGCGAGAGAGAAGTAGAGTTCGCTGGAAGAGATGTCGGAGAGCAAGTGCTAGAAGGCGTCGCTGGAAGTGGTAGACTACTAGTAGAGATCGTTGGTACAGGTAAAGTTCTTAAAGCTGCTGAAGGGGTGGTGGGTATTACTAAGTGGGTTAATTACTTAAACTCACCTAGATGGAGAGCTGCTAGTGGCGCTACGCTTTCAGCGAAAAAAACCGAAGCTATGGCTAAAGCGGCTGGGTATACATTTAAGGGTAGAAACACCGCAGGGTTAACTGCGGTAGAGCAGTATGCTAGCAAAGCTGGTTTAAGACAGTTAGGGGTTGGTGGTAGAAACTACGGGGTTAGTTTAATGTACTCAGCTCTACATGAAGGTTTAGTGTTTGAGGGAGTAACAAGGTTTGACACAGGGGGTGAAGAAAGTGGTCTTATAGGTGGCGCAGCATTCGGTATTGGAGGAAAGGTTTTAGGTGGTATAGCCCCTGGTCTTGTTAAGAACGGTAGGTTAAAAGATATTGATAAAAAAGGATTTTTAACAAAATATGGTAGGGTTGGTAGAATTAATCTTAGTACTAGAAAGTTAGTTGAAGCTGGAATTATAGCTCCTGTTAGTTTTGCTAGCAGCATGGAATTAGCTGGCGCTTTGGAAGCCGTGTATGAAGATGCTATGGGGCACAAGGAGTTCGCTAGATTCGTTGATGAAAACTACGGTGAATATGGTGATCTTGGAACTAGGCTTATAGTAAATGGTTGGACTGGTTTTGCTCTTGGACAAGCTAATAAAAACGGGGTGTTATTCGGAGGATACGCAGAGTACAAATCGGTTGAAGGTCTTAGGAGAACCAAGAGAAAGGCAAGACAAGAAGTCGAGAGACTTGGTAAAAAAGCTGGTCTTGAGGAAGGTGAGGGTTTATTTTCTGAGACAGGTCAAAAGAAAGTTCAAGATAACTTATCAGATAAAGACTTAGCTGAGTATCAGAAGCATATGGAGGTTTACTCAAACATGCATCACAGGGAATTAGCAGCTAGAAAGGCACAGGGATATTTAGACCCACATAAAGCTGACGCTCAAGTGGAAAAGGAAATGGCTCAAGTTGTAAAGGATAACGCTAAGGATGGGATTGAAACCGTCATCGAAGTTGTCAATAACGATCGCTTAAAACCTGGGCAAAAACCATTGGAAGGTGTTGATGCTAATGGAAATAAAACTGTTAAGAAAGCTGAGATTATAACCGAACCAGGAGGTAAAAAAAAGACTTACAGATTTAACGCTCATCACTACACGCCAGAAGTGAAGGCTCACGAGGTAAGTCACGACTACTTTGAGACTAACTTTGGTAAAGACGCTACATTTACAGCTCAATATCTAAATCAACTTAATAATGTGGCTGGTAAGATAGAGCTAGAGAGAAAGGTTACAGAACAAGAGGCCGCTAAATTGTACGGCGCTATGCACAGTAGATCTAGGGTTGGTGAAAATATGACTTTAGCAGAAGCTATTAAACTAAAAGATTTTGATCTAAGCAACCCAGTTAATAATCAAAGGATAAAGCAATGGGAGTTATTTTCTCATATAGCAGAACAACTGGGTAATAAAGGGAATTATTTTAAAATAAAAGATTCACACGGGTTTGAGAGTTTAGGAGAGCTAATAAGTAGTTTTGGTAAAAGAGGTGGTCAGAAGTATAATCTTACTTTAGAAAAAGATGTAGTAAGGTGGTTTAGAGACTACATTGAAACAGTAGGTAAGGGACAGAGTCCTCAAAAGTTGTTTAAAGAATTAGAAGGTGTTATAGATTACGGATTAAGAGATCAACTTAAAAAAGAGAGAGACGCGGAAGCGAAAGCTGAAGGTAGAACAAGCGGTAAAAGAGAGACATATAGCTCTGAGCCACTAGATATAGGAGCTGACATTAAGATAAATAACCCTAAAGTTTTAGCAGCTAAGATACAGCAAGAGTACGAAGATAAGATAGCTAGTGCTGAAAGTAAAGAAGCGGCGTTTAGAGACTTGATGGATCCAGGTAGAAGATCACCTCATTACGATACTAGATACCCTGTGGTTGGAAACAAGATTGGACCCTTACTTGACATAGCTATAAACTCCTACAATAAAACTATACCCGAGAGGTATCGCATCGATTTAAAGAATAGATCTTTTGATAGCGAAAGGACTGAGTTTGTGACTGACATCGCTTA
>UEXM01000889.1_pt1 | contig 28587 bp, 33 predicted proteins | sample 1796661 | NCBI WGS metagenome assembly UEXM01 (sample SAMEA4772469, study PRJEB27181) | metagenome
ATATAAGTGTAGCAGGAGATTTTAATCCTGTGCATACACACACAGGAACTATAAGTGGTGTCGGATACTTGCGTATGCCAGATGATATTGAAAAAGAATGGGAAAGAGAAGACCATGACCCTAGTGCGGGTATGATAAATTTCTTACATGGTGCTCACCAAACTTTTAATGGACACAGTCTTAGACTAAAGCCTGAAGTAGGAGTAATTTACTTCTTTCCAGCATGGCTACAGCACGAAGTATATCCTTTTCGGAGCGGAGGAGAACGTTGGAGTTTTAGTTTCAATACTACTGTCACAAATCTTTTGAGTGACACAGAACTTACCAACGATGACAAACTTAAAATTTATGAGGCTCGTAATGCAAAAAATTGATGTAGCAGATTTAGATTGTGTGTATCTAAGTTATGACGAACCTAAAAAAGAAGAATTTTGGGTTAAAATACAAAACATGGTGCCATGGGCAAAGCGTGTAGACGGTGTACAAGGCAGTGATGCCGCACACAAAGCAGCCGCTGCCGCAAGTGATACAGAACGTTTTATTCTTATTGATGGCGACAACATGCCTTTTTCAGAGTTTTTTGATCTTACACTGGATATAGAGGACAAACATGAAGACTGTGTGTTTCGTTGGAAAGCGGTGAATGATATAAACAGACTTATGTATGGCAATGGCGGCATGAGTTGTTGGACACGCACATTTATAAACAACATGCGCACACACGAAGCAAGTGATGGCACAGATGAAAATGATGTAGAGTTTTGTTATGATCCTAAGTATCTAGCAATGAACAATGTATACAGCACAACCTATCCCAATGGCAGTGCCAAACATGCATGGCGTGCCGGATTCAGAGAAGGTGTAAAGATGTGTCTACGCAATGGCACAAAGCCTACACTTAGTGAATTTGAGGATATGGTGCATAAATCAAACTTTGATAGACTTAGCATATGGCAAAACGTAGGCAAAGATGCAGAACACGGCGTTCATGCTATTAACGGAGCAAGAATGGGTACATACATGACCATGCTAACAGATTGGGATCACACAGAAGTACAATGGTTTGATAACTTGGAACGCATACATGACGACTATGATACACTGAACATGCCTGAGATCAACGGTGCACTTATGACCAGACTTGGATTGCCTATGCTTGACATGGATGCAAATCAAAGCAAGTTTTTTAAGAAATATTACAGTCAAACATATTGTCCAGCAAAGACGATGACACTGGAGATAGATGCAATTAGAAGTCACGAGGGATGGTAACAATTGACATCACAGATTATTGCGGAGCATCGCATGTTCGTGACGTAGAGATACTCGCTTGTAAAATTGCACAGTATAAAGATGAAAAAATTGTTTTAAGTCTCAGGTATGAAGGCTGGGACATTGTTGAAAATGGTATCGAACAAGCAGTGAAGAATATTGCAGACACGATGAATATTCAATACGAACAAATTTCTTTTTTAAGTAGTGACAGATCATGTAAAAGTACAGTATTTGAACATTCGTTACATGAAGGATACAATTTTTTTAAAAATTTTCTCAAACCTAAAGATATTCAATTGCCCAGCGCAAACAAATATGGCTTGTTTAATGGCAGAGCAACCAACGAAAGACTGTATAGTTTTTGGAAACATAAAAACTGGCAGTATAGCGATCGTGGCAAAGCAAGTATGCATTTAGATGTTAATACAGTAACAGAACATGACAGCGACTTTACTAGTTTTATTTGTGAGTATAATGAACCTTGGCGTAGTATTAAAAAAATTTTACCGTATACAGATTTGGACCATGCCCTAACACCCGCAGATAATTTACATGAGGCAACCAAACCTATCATGTGGAATGATATCTACAGTGATATTTCGATCGAGATAGTATGTGAAACAAACACAACAGCAGGTACTTTTTTTATTACTGAAAAAACATTTCGTCCTATTGCATACGGTAGATTGTTTATGGTAATTGGCAGTCCAGAGTTTGAACAGAATTTAAAACGCATGGGATTCGATATATTCGATGACATCATTGATAAAAGTTATGACAGTGAAAGCAGTTATTACAGAGTGGACGCAGTGTTTAAAAGTTTAGGTGAATTACTACGCAATCCTGTGGACATGCAAGCATTGCTTCCACGTTTACAAGCAAACCAGCGAGTATTAGAAAACCCATGAGCGATTATTATAACGATGCACTAGCTGCAAAGACAAAACTTGCTACAGTAAGTGATAGTTTTTGTTTGGCAAAGTGGCAACAAGTAAGTCTGCACCTTACTACGGGACATACAAACAGTTGCTATCATCCCCCACTACATAAGATTGATACAGCACCACTAGAAGACAATCCTAGTGCGCTACACAATACTGCACACAAGAAACAAAGTCGACTAGAAATGATGCAGGGTATAAAGTGTAGTGACTGTAATTATTGCTGGAATATAGAAGCACAAAGCAACATGAGTGACCGTCATTATCGTAGTGGCGAACCATGGGCTATGGAAAAGTTTGACAGCATTGTAGAAAATCCGGGTGCAGATGTCAATCCTAGTTATGTAGAAGTGAACTTTAACAATGTATGTAATCTTAGTTGCAGTTATTGTAGTCCTCAGTTTAGCAGCACATGGACTAAAGAAGCAAACGAACACGGAGCATGGCCCACAACTACTCCACATAACGATCCTGTACACTTTCAAGGTGATCGTCGGGCAATTCCTAACAGAGAAGATAATCCATACAGAGAAGCATTTTGGCGTTGGTGGCCCGACTTATACAAAGACCTTAAACACTTTCGTATGACAGGAGGTGAACCTACAATGGATCCAAACACATATCGTGTGTTTGACTATGTGCTAGATAATCCAAAGCCTGATCTGCATCTTAATACGACAAGTAACTTCAGTGTTGACCCTAAAGTATGGAACAAGTATAAAGACTATGTGCAACGCTTGTGTGAAGGCGAACAAATAGAACACTTCATGCAGTTTGTTAGTTTAGATACTTGGGGGAAACAAGCAGAATATATACGTCACGGACTAGACTTTGATCTTGCAATAAATAGATGTGAAGAGTTTGTTCGCGATGTTCCACGTCGTAGCAGTCTTACATTCATTATAACAATGAATAATCTTAGTATACTCAGCCTTAAAAAATTACTAGAACACATCTTGTATTTGCGTAAAACATACACAACAACTTACCAGCGTGTATGGTTTGATACTCCGCTATTGTACACACCGGATTGGCAAAGCATGCAAATACTAACTAAAGAATATAGTATGGTAATGGATGACGTAATAGGATATATGGAAGAAAATTTACACGAAATGCATGGCTTTAAAGACTACGAAGTATTAAAGATGCGCAGAGATTTAGATTGGATGCTACAAGGTACAACAGATGTTGAACGCAAACGTGGAGACTTTTTCAAGTTTTTTACAGAACATGATCACAGACGAGGTACAAACTTTTTAGAAACATTCCCAGAAATGCGCAGTTTCTGGCAACAGTGTGAGTATTATGCAAAACAATATTAGAGTTCATTTCCCACGAGGTGTATCGGGTAGTTTTATAATAAACTGTATAATGTATTATACACATCCCGAATACTTTTTAAAGTTAAGTTTAGGACCCGAAGGTGACGCACATCCACAGTTAGAAGATTTAACAGATTTAGGAAAGTTGAACGTAAAAAATTTAAAAGAACATGTGTTTTTTCCAAACAATACTAGTCATAGTGCAACTAAATTAGATGACGATTTTACCACTGTGTTTATAAAATGCGATCCTGATGATTATGGTGTTGTAGCAGATATGTTTTTAAACAAAGTGTTAGTGTGGACAATTGATCTAGAAGAATATAATATTATAAAAGGTGCAGAATGGTCCTCATTTGAAAAGTGGACCACATGTGAAATTACTAGACAAGAGATGAAAGATATGTGGGTAGGCGATTTAGAACTGTGGAATAACCAAGCACAATTTTCTGCAGCAGATTATATTATTAGTTTTAACGATATACATTTTGATCCTGTATTAAATCAACGAACTGCGGCTATGGCGGGCCTGCAGGTAAATGAAACAGTACAGCAATATATAGAAGACTATAGAAATGCAAATAGGATTTATTGGAAATGAAAATATTAGTAACAGGCGCAGACGGATTTCTTGGAAGCAATACAGTTAGGTATCTTAAAAGTAAAGGCTATAATGTAACAGCGTACACACAAGATGTCAAGCATAATTTGCCATATAAAACATACGATGTGCTTTATCATTTTGCTGCTTTTGTTGGCGGACGCAAAGGCATTGACAACAACTTATGGAATATTGCTGAGAATATAGAAATTGACAGACGTACATTTGCCTGGGCTGAACAGTTTTGTGGTAAAATAATTTATCCTAGCAGTTGTGCTGCGTATCCTGCAGCACTCCAAACACAAGTAGGTGTTCCTATGAGTGAGGACATACCTGACGGCGAGCCTTTTGATATGTACGGTATGAGCAAACTTGCTGCAGAATGTATGCTGAAACAAATGAATATACCTAGTCATGTTATGCGACCATTTACAATTTATGGACCTGGACAAAGCATGGACTATCCTTTGCCTAGTATTATTGCTAGAGCAAGACAAGGGGAGTGTAGTGTATGGGGAAGTGGCACACAAATAAGAGATTATGTGTATATTGATGATGCTTGTCGAGTGTTTGAGTATTTGATGCACAGAGAAGAACCTATTAAACTAAACATAGGATCAGGCATCCCTACAAACTTTATTACAATCGCTGAAATAATTTACGAACAAATACATGGCGAGCGTGTACCAGTACAAACAATGACCAATGAACCAGAAGGTGCTGGCTATAGATATAGCGATACTACACTACAGGCTAGTTTAGGTCTAATGCCTGAGATTAGTCTAGAGGAAGGTATTAGGAGAATGATCAATGCTTGAACGTGTAGGCGTGACCTTTCCAAGCAACAGTGAATATGGAAAGTATGAAGAACATATTTTTGATAGTCTGGTCAAGCAAGTTGATGCTAATTTTAAACTAGACAATAATCTAGTAATAAACACAACTTGGTTTGGTAGTCAGTTTGAAAATAGGCAATGGGAACACAGTTTAAGTTTTGATAAAAATTTTGATAACTTGTTTTTATTAAGTGTGATTGACCCTCTTTACCTAACAGATCAAGACTTGGATATCCTTGTAGAAAAATACTGTGTAAAAAATGTATACTATGTTGGCATGTTTGAGGACAGCAAGTACGAGTGGAACTTTCATGCACTAATAGGCAAAGATGTAATGCCTAATTACACAGAAGAACAAGTGCTAATGAACACAGAGCCCCAATATGTTTACATGCTATATCAGCGCAAACCTAGATATCACAGAATAGAAATAACAGACATTCTAAGACAACGAGGCTTACTAGATAGTGGAGTTGTAACATTAGGCGGGCCAGACAGCGAAACTCGATGGCAAGGAGATCACCAGACCTGGGAAGTGCTTACAATTGAAGATTCTCCGGATCAATACAAAGGTGCTGGAGGAGCATACGATGAATTTGGCGGTGTTCCTGATGATTTAGCCACATGTGGTAGATTAGATTTATGGCGTAATCATTTCTTAAATGTAGCAAGTGAATGTGTGTTTGATGAATGGTTACCTTTATTAGTTACAGAGAAGATTTGGAAACCAATGATAGGTTTACGTCCTTTTGTTGTACATGGAAATGCAAGAACATATGCTTGGTTGCGAAATCGCGGCTTTAAGACTTTTAACGACTACTGGAGTCATATTCCTGTTGAAACTAGCACAGACGATCACGGAGCACATGACAGTGTTTGGAAAGTCATTGAGTTCTTACAAACACAAGATTTAGCACAAATGTACCTTGACATGTTACCAGACTTGCGCTATAATAAACTACGCTTCGATGAGTTTAGCGGAGAACAAAAACATAAGATGGAGCATATCTTTTGTTAACAGCATGTATTGTGTACGTTCAAGGCTGCGCAGGCAACTTAGTTGCACGTTGTCTAAGTCTTGATGCTAGTACCGTTCCTTACGGAGAAAAAATACATGCAGAAAATCGTGTGTTAGAATATAACAATTGGAACAGCGATGACTGGACTAGCAGTGAAGTAAAATTAGAAATAGACTATATGAGAGGAACTGTTCCCTATCATCGACATGAAACAGGCGCACTTAAACTTGTACACAGATTGCACCCTGGACAATTTTTAGACGGTGAACGCACACTGTGGACTGCAGATTATAAATGGGAAAACTTAATTTTTATTGAACCTAATGATATAGATACTAGCACAAGACTTGCAACACTAAAAAGAACTGACTTAGAACACAACACACAAATTCAAAATGAATTAAAAATATATAATAATTTATTACCGCAAGCAACATATATATTGAAATTTACAGATATGTTTGATGAATCCAAGTTTTATAAACATATACAAACATTGTGTGCTAGGTTAGATATTATATACTATGAAGAATATGTTAAACAAATTTGGAAAAAATGGTATGATGAAACATGCAAACTGATTTAATTTTTAAACGGAACCATTTAGACTCTAAGAGTTCGAGCTTTTGTGCAGCCAAGTGGTACAATGCTACTGTGTGGCTAGGTAGTGGCATGACTACAAGTTGTCATCATCCTCTGCCGCATAAAATAGATGCGGAAGCACTTAAAAACAATCCTAAATTACTACACAATACACCTGAGAAAAAAGCTCAACGGCGCCAAATGCAGTGCGGAGAGCGTCCAGGCGGCTGTGAATACTGTTGGAAAATTGAGGACATGGGCAAGGAATTTATCAGTGACCGTGTTTACAAATCAAAGATATATACAAGTGAGGAACTTAAAAATGCATACGCTGCACCACATGATGAAGATGTTGATCTCATTACCCTTGAGATTGCCTTTGACAGAACATGCAATTTTGCTTGCAGTTATTGCAACCCCGCATTTAGTACTACATGGGTAAAAGACATCAAAAAGAATGGCGCTTACGAAGAACTACAAAGTGATGGTCGTAATCACTTTACGCATCCGCATGATAGTAGCCAACTATACAAATTAAACGAAACAAATCCATATGTAGAAGCATTTTTTGCGTGGTGGGATACTGATCTGCACCGCACATTGCGTGAATTGCGTATCACCGGCGGCGAACCTATTATGAGTGCAGAGTTATGGAGACTGTTTGATTGGTTTAAAATCAATGCAGATAAAAGTCAGACTAAACTTGCTATTAACAGTAACCTTGGCGGCAAAGACGAACTTATAGACAGACTAGTAGAAGCAAAGACACACTTACCTAGTTTGGATATTTACACTAGTATGGAAGCAACTGGATACAGTGCAGAGTATATTCGCGATGGACTAGACTTTGAACAGTGGTGGAAAAACTTGTTAAAGTTACATTTTGCTGACGTTGACACACACTGTATGATGACAATTAATGCACTGTGCTTGCCTACACTGCCAGACATGATTGAAAAGATTCTAAATGCAAGAACACTATTTGGCGAGAACTTTGCAACTATGAGTTATAATATACTACGCTTTCCAAGTTTCCAAAGTTGTTTAGTATTGCCACAATCAATTAAAGATGAGTGTGTAGACAGACTAAAACAATTAAACTTAACAAACATGCAGGATTGGGAACGTGGACAATTGGATAGATTAATTGAATACTTACAAGTAGTTGAGAAGCCGCACAACGAAGCATTTGAAATGCCACGCTTGCATAATGACTTTAAAAAGTTTTACACACAGTATGACGTACGCCGCAACCATACGTTTGCACAAGCGTTTCCAGAACTAGAGGAATGGTATGAGTCGCTCTGAAAAAACAGACAAGTATTACGAAACATATGACTACAACAGCAGACGCCCTGTGTTTGTTGAACTAGAAAGTTTGCGCGAAGATCAACAACAACGTTTAATGACTAGCAAACACTTTTGTATGATTCCATGGACACACATACACGGCTTCCCAACAGGTGAAGCATACCCTTGCTGTTTAGGTGAGATGGCACATCCAATTGGAAATATGCGTGAGAACACACTGGAAGAGATTTGGAACGGCGATGCTTATGTAGGTATGCGTGAACAGATGCTTGCTGATAAACCTTGCAAAGAATGTACACGCTGCTACGAACAAGAAGAGCAAGGCTTTTTTAGTATGCGCAACAGTAGCAACAAACATTTTGGACATCACATTGACAAAGTTGACCAAGGAGCAAATCCAGACTTTGAATTAGTGTATTGGGATATACGGTTTAGTAATCAGTGTAATCTCAAGTGTCGTAGTTGCGGTCCTATGTTTAGTAGTTTATGGTATGACGATCATGTAAAAATGCATGGGCAGGCACCTAACCATAAACGTATTGAATGGGCAGGCAGAAATAAGAATGATATATGGGAACAAATGGTGCCGCATATTGATCACATTGAGCAAATATATTTTGCAGGCGGTGAACCTCTTATTATGCAGGAACACTATAACATACTCAAAGAACTTGTGCGCCGTGAACGCTTTGATGTTAAATTAATTTATAATACAAACTTCAATGAAACACTGTACAAAGATTTAGATGTGCTGGACTATTGGGGCATGTTTGACAGTGTGAGTATTGGTGCAAGTTTAGATGCAAGTGGTGACAGAGCAGAACTTATGCGTAAGGGCAGCGACTGGGCAAAGACAACTGCTAACAGAGAACGCATGCTTGAAAAATGTCCAGATGTAGACTTTTACATTAGTCCTACAGTTAGTTTAATGAATGTACTGCATGTTCCAGATTTTCACAGAGATTGGGTTGAACGTGGGCTATTAAAGCCACAGGACTTAAATGTAAACATACTACAAAGTCCAGACTGGTATCGTGTTGATTGTTTGCCCGAATATATGAAACAGGATGTAACTGCAAAGCTAGAATCGCACATTGCTTGGTTATCACCGCAGGATCATTTACAACGTGCAACAAATGGTTTTAAGAGTACCATTAGTTTTATGAACAGTCAAGATAACACACAACATTTAAAAAAGTTTAATCAAGTGACAACACAATTAGATGCAGTAAGAACAGAAAACTTCTACGAAGTATTTCCAGAACTAGCGAGTTTACAAGTCTATGCCTAAATGTATACTACCATGGATTAGCATAGAAGCAACACCAATGGGGACAACTCGTCCATGTTGTCTTGCAAAGCATGAAATACCTGGTATTGATCTAAAAAAACATACACTGGAAGATGCTTTTCGCAGCGAATACATGGATAATATGAGAGCAGCATTTAGCCAAGACAAAAAACCAGGACAGTGCGATGCATGCTGGATGGAAGAAGATGCTGGCAAAAAGTCTAAGCGTGAATACATGTTAGAAAAGTTTAGACATATAGATGTAGACTATAATAACATCAAAGGCGAAGAGCTAGTGTTTCTGGATCTAAAACTAGGAAACATTTGCAATCTCAAGTGTCGTATATGCGGAACTTGGAGCAGCAGTAAATGGGGACAAGAAGAACTTGATTATTATAATCCAGAATTGGGCGGACATAACAATATAAAACAATGGCTTAAAGATGGTCGCTGGGTAAGAGAAAGCGATCAATTTTGGAAAAACTTAGATGAGATATTGCCTCAAATAAAATACTTTGAATTTACTGGCGGTGAGCCGTGGATGATTCGAGAACATTTTGACTTATTGCAACGAGCAGTTGATCGTGGATTTGCTCAAGATATTGACATTCATTACAATACAAATACTACACAATATCCAAAAGATCCTAGCATATGGCAGCATTTTAAACAAGTGCAGATTGCATTTAGTGTAGATAACACCGAAGAGCGTTTTGAATATGAGCGTTATGGTGCTAATTGGATTCAATCAAATAATAACATTGATAAAGTTCACAAGTTGAGGGACCAAGGTTTTCCAATTGCTACGCAGTTGTGTGCAACATGGAATATCCAAAACATTTATTACTTAGATCAAGTATTGACTTGGGCAGATACTATGAATTTTGATAGCATACATTTTAATTTGATGCATGACCCATGGCAGTTTAGTTTGAGCAGAACACCAAAAAGTGCTAGAGCAGAAATTATGGTATACTTGCAAAAGTGCAGAGTTAAACATACAAAGCATGCAAACGATATTCAAAGTCTGCAGAATATAGTGACAAGTAGTTCGCAAGATGATGCTGATGAACTGCACAGTAAATTGCGTCGTGCAGATCTATACCGTAATCAAAATTTTGCTGTTAGTCATACAAAAATAGCAAAGGCAATTGGTTATGAACTCTAGAGTATTGTATTAATGCAGATTATAGGACCAAGTGGTGGTTTCATGAATCATATGAGATGGTTAATGTGGCTTACTATAGATCAACCATTTTATCATCATAGTGTGATTTGCCCAGAAGAAGATGTTTACTTACTTGCGCATCGTGATGGCTGGCCTGACACACTAAAAGAATTTAACAATTTATCCTATGAGGATTTGCCGTCAGACGCAATTATAAATCCTAAAAATAAAGTTGAATTTATTAGCAAAGAAGTTTATCCAATGGAAAGGAATAAACAAAACTGGTTGGAATATGAATGGAAGTTTCGTAATAAAATAGAAATCTTTTGTAAGATAATACATTCTATAGACGAAATAAACAAAAATGAAAAAGCAATTATAATGCGTGTAAGTGCCATAACAGCCAATAATCATTATATGGATATGAATACTGACAGTCAGGCACACACACCGAAATTAATGGAAAAGTTTTATAATAATATTATGCCAACTTGGTTAGAAATAAGTGCTGAAAAATTATTAAACGAAGTATTAGACGAAGAATTATATAATACTGCTACACAATATTTTGGCATTGACAATAATTATGAAGATGCTAAAATAGTACATAAACTTTGGTATGCAAGAATAAAATAATGAATTCATATAAGCCAACACTGTTAGTAAGTGAAAATCGAACAGTTTTCCAAAACTGGTTCTTCGAAGAAATATGGGAACAGTATTTTAATGTTGAAATACTTGATGTAAACAAAAACTACGACAAGCGTAGTACAGTTGTTGTCAGTGATACGTTAGATTTTTATTGGAAACAAGATCAAAATGAACATACGTTGGCAAACACTGGTATACGACATGTAATTGATCACTGCTGGGATAGTTGGGATAGTGGTTTAGATAGCAGTGCAGACTTTACACTGCGTCCACGTGATTTTATGTGGATTAATGAAAGCATGTGGTACAAGCATTTAGGTTATAATAAATTTAATTTAACAAGCGATCCTACTCGAGACTTTTTGATGCTTATAAATGGTAAATCATTAGAGCGTACAAAATTATATAATAGATTAACTCCGGTATTATCAGATAATATTTACAGTTATATAGGTCACGGCGTGCCATTGCAAAATGCACAAGATCAAGAATATAATACTACAACCTGGCAAAGATATATTGATCCAACTTGGTATACAAGCACACGTTTTAGCATTGTAGTTGAAAGTATTGTTGGAGAAAAATACGTTCCTCTTGCCAATGATGACATAAACATTACTGAAAAAACTCTTAAGCCTTGTGCATTTAAACATCCTTACATTGTCTCGGGACAACCAGGCACACTAGCATGGCAAAAGCGCCAAGGATTTGAAACATTCGACCATTGTATTGATGAAACTTATGACACTGTCGAAGATGCAGATATAAGATTTGAAAAGGTAGTAGAACAAATCAATCGTTGTATTACAGATAAAACAATCTTCGCTGACCCGATTACACAGCAAAAACTAGAGCATAACTATAATCATTTTTACAACGAAGAACTAGTTATGAAACTAATACACGAACAAATAATCAATCCTTTGCTAGAGTTTATCAATGCTTAAACCAGATAACCTATGTATGGCACCTTGGACGCACACTTATCTCAGTCCACAAACTGAAAGACGTTTGTGCTGTGCTAGTCGCGAGCCTGCGCAGAGCTTTACGCAGTACATTGACACAGAAGAAGGCGACAACGAATATACTCCAGAAACATTGGAAGAATATTGGAACGGCGAAGGCATTCGCAGTATCCGTAGACAAATGCTAAACAACGAAGTTCCGGACGCATGCCAAGTGTGCGATAAAAAACTGCTTAACCAAGACGTGTACAGAGATTACTTTACACATTTGTTTGCACATAAATGGCATGAAGTCATTCCTAGCACAGACGCAGATGGTTATACAACCATGAAGCCTGTGAGTTGGGACTATCGTTTTAGTAACTTGTGTAATTTTAAATGTCGTATGTGTGGACCTATGCTGAGTAGCAGTTGGGAAACAGAGGCACGCAAACAAGGCAAAATAGAACCTTGGATGGAAAAGCCTGTAAAAAAGGCTATTGAAACTTTCCAAAAGGATCAGGTAGAAGCAGAGTTTGCACAAGCAGTTGAAGAACATCGTATTGAAGAAGTATACTGGGTAGGCGGAGAGCCACTCATGTATGAACAGCATTGGCGTTACATGCAACGTATCGTTGATCTCGGCGATGGTCCGGGCTTGTATGCACGTTATAATACAAACCTAAGTCGTGTTGATTACCGAGGTGTTAACTTGTACAAAGACATACTTGCTAACATCCGTGATTGGCAAGTATGTGCAAGCATAGATGGCACAGGTGCAGTAGGCGAATACATACGCACAGGACTAAACTATGAGGAATGGTTAGCAAACTTCAAACAAGGTCTTCGTTACACCAACGGCGACAGACGCAAAATGCGCATTGACTTTACACTTACTCTGCCTGGACTATTTGAAATAGTAAACATATGCAGACTTGCAAGAGCATTACAAGTAGACATACTTGCAAAGGTTACATTTGCATTTACGCCGGACATAGCAATGAGTCCACTATTTCTTCCTAAGAAAATATTACACGACTATGTAAATGAATTGTTATTGACTGAATATGTTGATAATCGTACAATAAGAGAAATGCTTAAAAGTTTGCTAACTCGTCCAACTTTTGAAGAAGAGTTTCCAGACGAATATGCTAAAGGCAGAATTAAAGGCAAGTGGCGTATGCAAGCAATGGATAATTTGCGCGGCGGTATGAAGTTTAGAGATACATTAGGCACAGTACAAGCAAGAGAGTTTTGGGATGAAATCTGTTAAAGTAGTAATGCAAAATCCTTTAGATAAAAAGGATAAAATTGATTATACAATAATACCTAACAATACACAGTTAGCACAAGACTGGATAGCAGCACTAGAACAAGATGTGCTGCAAAAAAGTTTGCACTTAGAAAAGAACTTTTGCTTTTTAGGATTTCCAGATAATCCTCGGAGTATAGAATATATTTGCGATCAACTAAACAGACATTGTAAACAAATTAATCGCAGTAATATTGGGTACAGAATTGAAGAATATTTTGTGCCTGATGCAGTTATGTTTGATGAAACATACGATGATGTGTTAGATCAAGACGAATTGTTTAAACACGATATAATGAATCGCTTGCACAATCATTTTGAAGTTCTGCAAGGCACAGTTGAAAATCTTAGTGAATATTACACCGCAGCGGATGTGCTTACAAAATACAGCATTAGACAGTTGAATAATCTTTGCCATGAATTAGAAAGTTTATGTTTAAGTGTTAAGAATAAAAGGCGTAATTCAGAGTGGATTCGACCTAGCCAAATAACAACATTTCTAAACGCTCCACGACATCACTTAACAGACGAGCATCGTAAAGGTTTCGCAGAAAACAGTTATGACAGAGAACTAGGCGGTGTATACATGCACTGGTGTCAAATTGGAAAAACACTTATGGAAGTATACAGAGATGAACATGCACCAGAACTTACTGATACAGTTTGTGAAGCAATAACACACTTACAGTATTACAGTGGCGAGTTTGATGTGGAATGGGCAGCAGATATTATGTATAACACACATACTCCGTGGCACTGCGAAGAAATAGATGGCTTTCATAATTGGTTAGTAGCAAATAACTATAATCCTTATGATCCTAGCCTTAGCAGTGGATATTTAAAGATAGGACAAGTTGATCTAATAAATAGTTTTGGAACAACTACCAAAGAAGAAATTTGGAAAATACTTTCTGGTCATTTAGATATTTGCAGAATCGAAGTAGGTGATACATCTTGCGATTACGATTATACCTGGACAGATATTGATCACGAAGTACGCCAAATCGAACAACTAGGATATATTCAATGAAGATTTTAATTTGCGGATTACCTGGCAGTGGCAAAAGCACACTAGCAGAACCTTTTGCTGAACTTATTAACGGTGTATGGCTAAACGCAGATCAAGTAAGAACAAAATATGATGACTGGGACTTTAGTTTAGAAGGTCGTTTACGTCAAGCACAACGTATGCGTCACCTAGCAGATGGTGTAGTAATGGCAGGTAAAATTGCAGTAGCGGACTTTGTTTGTCCTACTAGTGCAGCCCGTGCAGAATTTGCAGCAGACTACACAGTGTTTATGGATACACTGGAAGCAAGTAAAAGCACTAAACCCGCAGCACCAGGAACTACGTTTGCTCAAACTGATTCAATGTTTGAACCAGTACAAAAAAGTAACTATCATGTAGCGTCCTGGTTTAATGACACACATGCAGAACTTACAAAAGTCGTAAATAATTACATGCTTGCACAGCAAGGAAAACCCACGGAGAGACTATAATGGCATTTGATTGGAAAAAACCTACAGCACAGATGCTTGGCAGATGGCAACCCTGGCATGAGGCTCACACAGAATTATTTAAACGTGCGCTTGCTCAATCAGGACAAGTTTGTATTATGGTGCGTGATGTGCAAGGATGGGAAGATAATCCATTTGATTATGAACAAGTGTGGCATGGTATCCGTGATGGGCTTGCAGTCGCAGGTTATGAATACAGCATACATTACATTATAATGCGTGTTCCCAACGTTGTAGACATTAGTTATGGCAGAGGTGTAGGTTATACATTCACAGAACATGATCTAGAACCAGAGCTTAAAGAAATCAGTGCTACTAAAATCCGTGCTGAAATGAGAGAGCAAGGAAAACTATAATGGGATTTATAAAACGCATTATTAATAAAATTAAGTTGGAAATACGTTATAGAAAACGTCTAAAAGAACTGCGCAAACGAGATCCGTTTATCTACAAATGATATTACCAATCACAGAAGTCGAACACTATACGGATAAATTGTTTCGTATACGCACAGAACGACCACGAAGTTTCCGCTTTACAGCAGGCGAGTTCACTATGATTGGATTGCCTGACACGAACATCACTAGGGCCTACTCTTTCACCTCTGGTCCTGGTGATGACTACATAGAGTTTTTCAGTATTAAAGTTGATAATGGACCGCTTACAAGTGCGTTACAACACATCAAGGTTGGAGATAGTCTAGAGATAAGCGAACGTACAACCGGAACACTTACACTAGCAAACATAGAACTAGGCGGCGATTTATGGTTGCTTGCCACTGGCACAGGCATAGCACCGTTTATTAGTATACTGCGTGATCCCAGCACATATGATTGTTTTGAAAACATACATGTTGCCTGGAGTGTGCGTACCAAAGAAGAACTACTGGGTTACAGTGACTTTTTAAATGAAATGCCTATTAACTTTACTCCGATTGTTACACAGGATAAGTCTTGGACAGGACTTAACAAACGTATTACTACAAAAATAAGTTCAGGTGTATTGTTACCCAAACTTGATCCTAGTAAAAACAAAGTAATGATTTGTGGCAGTATTGATTTTAACACAGACATAAAAAGCATGTTAACAGAATACAATTGGGCCGAAGGTAGTAAACGTAGTGCAGGAACATTTGTACAAGAAAAAGCATTTGTTGAAAAATAATGTTCTGGAAACCAAAAACAAAAATTGAAAAGACTGTAGAGGCAGAAAAACTTTGGATACAAAAAGAAAAAGTTTATTTGGACGAACCAACAAGTTTTAATTGTCCAGATAAATCACATCCACTTTTTACTATACACGTTACAGTTGACAGACCAATTGCAGTATGCTATTATTGTAGCAAGACATGGGTATTAAACAATGGCAATTCTAGGACTTAGCGCAGGGTTTCATGACGCTGGCGCAACACTAATCAGTAATCAAGGCAAAATATTGTTTGCCGGACATGCCGAGCGTTACAGTGGCACGAAAAATGATGCTTGCTTAAACCAACAATTAATTGACGATGCACTAAGTTATGGCAAACCAAACAACATTGCTTGGTACGAAAACCATTGGCTTAAACGTACACGGCAATTATACAGTGGAGAATGGCGCAAAGCCATGGACTTTTCAACAACTCCTAGTAAACTTGTACAACCTTTATTTAGGCAGCGAGGACTAATGGCACCAAGAAAAATGCCTATACACAGTTATAGTCATCATCTTTGTCATGCTGCAGCAGGTTTTCAAACCAGCAATTTTGAAACAGCAAAAGTTGTTGTTGTAGATGCCATTGGTGAATGGGATACAATTACAGTTTGGGATGCATATTACGAACCGCGTGAATTCGCAACCAATCCAGAAACACGAGGCAAAGGTCGTGCCAAATATCGTAAAGTATGGAGTCGTAGTTATCCTCACAGTATCGGACTTTATTACAGTGCAATAACAAAGTATGTTGGATTAAAACCTATGGAAGATGAATATATTCTCATGGGCATGGCTGCATATGGCAAAAGTTACTTGAGTGCATACCAAGAAAATTTAAACTTAGTTGATGATGCTAGTCTAATTACATTTAAAGATAACATGCATGCAGGTATTGACGAGGATCATTTTGCAGGCACAGGACTTACTGAGTATGATGTTGCAGCCGGCGCACAAAAAGTAACGGAACAACTACTACGCAATATTTTTGAAAAGCATTGTACCAGACAAGACAATGTAGTGTTCATGGGTGGTGTTGCACTTAACTGTGTAGCAAATAGCATGCTAAGTGGACTGTGTCGTAACCTATGGATTATGCCTAATCCAGGTGATTGTGGAAGTAGTTTAGGTGCTGCAGCATTACAATATGGCAAAAAATTACAGTGGGATGGACCTTATCTAGGACACGACATGCTGGGCGAGTATCCTGTTGATGCAGTTATCGGAGAACTAATGAGTAAAAAGATTGTAGGTGTTGCAACAGGTCGTGCAGAGTTTGGACCAAGAGCATTAGGTACTCGCAGTTTGCTTGCTGATCCACGTGGTGAGGACATTAAAGATCGTGTAAATGAAATAAAGCGTAGACAAAAGTTCCGTCCGTTTGCTCCTATGATATTAGAAGAACACGCTGAAGACGTTTTTAACATGCACGGAGACACTAATCCATATATGCAGGGTGTGTACTATGTGAAGAATCCAGAACTATATCCTGCTATTGTGCATGCAGATGGCACCAGTCGTGTGCAAACTGTGGGCAAGCAAGATCATCCTGGTGTTCGTGCGCTGCTTGAGAAGTGGTATTTTTTAACAGGCTGTCCTCTGCTATTAAACACAAGTCTGAACATCAAAGGCGAACCAATGGTAAACAATCGCAGTGATGCAGATAGATTTGAAAAACGTTATGGTGTTAAGGTATGCAGTTAATTAGATTACATGATGATTTCTATCGCATTGAAGATGCATTTGATAAAGCAACAATAAAGAGACTACGCAAGTATTTCAAACAAAGAGATTGCTGGCAACGTTTAGGTCAAGGTACAACTACAAGAGACGAAGGGCACTATAAAAAAGAACTGCACTTGCCTGAAATAGAAAAAAATATACAAGAATATTTTGCTACACCGTGTTTTGCTAATGCTACACAACTATGGTATGATTATGAAGGTTATATAAATGAAGTACACAAAGATTTAAGTCCTAATCTAAGTGCTAATGTACAGATATATCTCTGCAAAGGAGAATTAGATATGGGCACACACTGTTACATAGATGGCATGTGGCGTAGCGTTCCTTATATCAAAAACGGCGGATATCTAATGTTTAATCCTACACAACATGATCATGGCATGCGCTCGCCTGTTACAAATCGTCGTATGAGTATATATCAGAGTTACAGAATAACAGAGGAACCTAGTCCTATATGGTAGAGATTATTGAACGTCCAAGACTAACTGATGTACCTGCTATACTTAAACATTTTGAATTACATACATGGGAAGATGATCATGAAATAGCAGTTGCTTATCACAACAGCAAGCATGCGCATGTTTTTGTTCATTTTGGTGACAACTTATTCAGTGATACAGTTTACGAACATATTCAGCGTCTTTGTTTAGCGAACGATAATGGAATAAACAAAAATTATGTTTGTTTTTATAGTCCTATGCTGCCCAATCCTGTCTTTGTAGATTTTGAACAACAGTTTAACAATTTTGTTTATTATCATCAACCGTTAATTGCATTTGGACAAATACCTTATCTAATAGACGTAGGCAAATTGCCTCCAATTGAACTAGATCATACTAAGAACTATTTGTGTTTAGCTAATAGAAGCACCGTTGAGCGTAGACAGGTTTTTGATTTGCTAGAAGAAAAAAATTTATTAGATCTAGGATTTGTAAGTTTTAGAAACCGTGTTATAAGTCATGTTGGGCATGAAGATAAAAAGCAACACTTGCTACCCAAGCCTTACATAAATTTCCAAGACCTGCAGTATAGACAAGATGTTGGTCACAACCGTAAATATACTTGGTTTTATCCTATAGAAGGTTTCTTATTTGATTTTAGTATTGAAACATATTTTGAAGCAGTGCCGTTGCTAACAGAAAAAAGCACTAGAGCATTTTTTTGGGGAAAGATTCCAGTAAGTACATCCAGTAGAAATCTTATGCATTATATAGAACAGTTTGGATTTGATATTTTTAGAGACGTTGTTGACTACAAATATGATATACAAAAAGATAAAGATTTGCGCATGGAACTTTATTTGCAAGAAATACATAAACTTGCTACAATGGACATCGACACTATACCAGATTTAGAAATTAGACTAGAAAATAATCGACGTTTAATGTGCGAACTAGTAGAACGCGGTAAAACTATTCTAGAAAATATTAATTTAAACATAACATACACTGCCGAAAATAGAGATAAGTTTTTAGGATATTAATGTTTGATATTTACTGCATGCAAATGGGTGGCGAAACTACGCTTCCCGCACACACAGAATACACTCGCTATAACAACACACACCTAGCAACTATTAAACGCATAGTTGAACGTGCAAAAACTGAGTATGTATGGGTCGTTAGTGACTTGTGTGATTACACAGACTTTGATTTCTCTTGGCAACCTAAACCTTGGGAAGCAACGCAAATACACTGCTGGGCAAGCGGCGAACAAGTGTATGGTGATACTTTTCTTGTACCTGTAGCAGCGTTTAAGCGTCAAGCAGAGAGCCTTAAGGTATTAGGTTGGTATGAACACATTAACTGGCATAGTGATGGAGTGCCTAGACCAACACTGGGCAACATGTATGACTGGGTATACTATAGTGATGCACGATTTAATTTTCAACCTAATTTATGGGAAAAACGCAATCTACACGCCTTTGGAACAAACGGTAGCGTACTCTTGGTGCCGCGTGATTGTAAACAGCATTTTCGGACACAGTACTATGACTACCCATACATATTGCGTCATAATGACTATAAAGTAGATGAAAAGACACAAGATGTAGTGTTCATTTCATATGACGAAAAAAACGCCGATTTAAACTACGATATACTAAAAAAATCCTATCCGCAGGCAAAAAGATTACATGGAGTTGAAGGACAACTTAATGCACTACGCCGTGCGGCTGAGATAAGTGACACAGATCATTACTTTGCAGTATTTGCAAAAACACAAATAAATCCAGACTTTAGGTTTGATTTTTTGCCAGATAGATTACGCACACCCAGTCATTATATTTTTAATGCTCGCAACATGAGCAATGATCTAGAATATGGAACAATGGGAGTTATATTATATAACTGTGATCTACTGTTAAACACTGAGGTAGATGATTTTGGTATAGACTTTACTACAAGTTTTCCCATACAAGTTGTGCCAGAACTTAGTGCATTTGCATATTATGCAGAGGATCCTTATCGTGCATGGCGCACTGCTTTTCGTGAATGTACTAAATTACAAAGTCGTTGTATACCAGGACAAGTAGACATTGAAACACAACACAGACTTAATGTGTGGTGTACACAAGCGCATGGAGACTATGCTGAATGGGTTTTAAGAGGAGCAAATGATGGAGTAGAGTTTGCTAAAACTGGAGAGGATCTAAAACAAATAAATGATTGGCAGTGGCTACGCAGCCGATTTGACAGCCTTTATAACTAATTCAACTTCTTGGTCTGTCATATATGCACAGTTAGGAAGTGTAATACTTGTACTCTGTAATTGTGCAGCCATTTTTGGAACTGTTTGCTGATAAGGTTTTTCGGTTGGAGGCAGTACAGGATAATGCAGAGTACCAGGCATATTATCTCTGTTTGTGTGTCTAATAACGTACTTGCTATATGTGCTGTTATCTCTGTATCTTGCAAACTCTACAACACCAGCAAGTTCTTTGTAATACTGGCTTGCAATATCTTTGCGCCTCTGTTGATGTCTGTCCATGTAATCCAAGTTTACAAATACACTTGCAACTTCATGTGTACTCATGACACTGTTAATACCAAGTGTATTTGTTACATCACTGTTAGTACGCTTGCCATGTAATCTTCCCAGCGTTGCTAGTTCTGCAACTTCATCATCATTTGTTACTATAGCGCCGCCACTGCCAAAACTTGTGCAGGGCTTTGTTGGTGAAAAACTTAGCATACTAAATTTAGCATCACTTAGTGGCGCACCAAAACTCTGTGCAGCATCTTCAACTAGTAACAATCCATTTGCTCTGCACCATTCGCCTACATTACTTACAGCAGGATTTCCAAGTAGTGTAACATACAATAACACTCTAGTATTATCATTTATTTTGCTTTGCGCTTTTGCTAAATCAATATGATAAAAAGCATCTACATCACAAAATACAGGCTTTAGTCCTGCAAGACTAATTGCACTTACACTGCTAATCCATGTGTATGCAGGTACTAGCACCTCTGTGCCTTTGGGTAAATTAAGGTTACGCAAACCCTGCGTTAATGCTGCAGTACCACTGCCATAGGTTGCACAATACTTGCGATCAGTAACTTCACAAATAAGTTGTTCTAAATGTTCCGTTAGTTCGCCACGTTGAAACACACCTTTGGTCATGTGATGGTTTGCTAAATTGTTTACTGTGCTGCCAACTTCTGCCCAGTGTCTATCTAAATTAAATGCTTTCATAACGTGGTAACCTCTTTGTGTAGGGTTGTTCCAATAACCAATCTAAATATTTTGGAATACCAAAATCAATATCCATGCGAGGATTCCAATCTGTGCTATTCATTAGTTTGTCGCTAGTAAGTGTATCTCTATTAGGATAAAAATCATCATGCGGCAGTGTAGTAATACTTCCGCCTAGTCTTGCTTGTACCATTTCAGCAGCTTCCATAATAGTGCGACCTTTGCCCCTAGTGCAATTAAAAATTTCATTAGCACAATTTTTGTGTGTAGCGGCTGTAGCAAAAGCACTAGCAACATCTTCTACCCAACTAAAGTCCAGTTTATTATCAGGACCTTGTACACGCAGTTCTCCAGTAGTAAGTGCTGCTTCTGCTAGTTTACTAATAACACGCACAATCATATCTCTTGTTCCGTACAAGGCACTAGGGCGTAGGATAGTATATTCTAATCCTTTTTCACGTTGCCAAATCTGACACATTTTTTCGCCCTGTAGTTTGTAACTACCATACAGTGTAAGAGGATCTGTTCTTGCTGTTTCAACAGGCGCATCACTAGTAAAGTCACCATATACCATACTACTACTAGCAAACACAATACGTTCCACATTGTGTTCTACACACAGATCCAGTGTTACTGCAGTAGCAGTTATCATATTACCTGTTGCATCAATCACGTTACGCTTAACCATGTAAGCATTTGGATATGTAGCAACATGAATAACAATGTTTGGTTTAAACTGTTTAAATGTGTTTTCCATAAACACAGGATCCTCAATTTGTCCTGGGAATACTTGATCTGCACCGCAATGCGTCTGCCGTTGTTCTAGTACACAATCATATTCATCTTTTGGAAAAGTATAGTATTTGTGATAGCAATCTACTACCCCTATTGTATGTCCTTGTGCTTTTAGCACGTTAGCAGTGTGACTACCAATAAACCCGTGTCCACCTAAAATAAGAATTCTTTTCATCGTATATTCCTGTACTGTAAATCAAATGCTTCTGCATACTCTACACCTAACATTTGTCCACGATATGCTGCTAGTCCGCGGATATTATGTAATAATGTCTCATCGAAGTAACTTGTATAACACATTATACTATCTAACTTTTTTTCAATCAAGTCCGAAATGTCAACAAACACTGTGGGATTAAAGATTTTATTCTTATTGCTGTATGGGCCGCCTTCCATGCACCAAAACTCGCCTCTGTATCTGCGTAAACTACTGTTGACAATATTAAATGTATTTTGATGGTCGTTGTGATGATCGCCTTTGCTGTGGGTAATGATTAGATCATAATCTTTGGCATTTACTACTTCGTCCATCTGTGTAATACTAGCATTGTTCCATTCTAGTCTTGGTCTGCCTGTTTCGTCATATGGATTTTTCATAATATTAAACGGAATACCTAGAACCTTTTCACTGTCTTGATATTCTTTTTGCATTTGTGCTCTATCTCTGTGAACACTAGGACGAGGAGCATTGTCATCTCTGGAAACAACAATGTCTACTTCTGCGCCTTGTGCTTTAAACTTTAACAGTGTGCCAGCGCAGCCAAGTTCAACATCGTCTGGATGTGCACCAATTGCAAGAATACGTTTATACATTTCGTAATTTCTCCAAGTTATTATATACTCTGCGTATATGGCTAATGCCATTAATGCTTTCCAAGTTATTTGTCATAATGCTAAACACAAAGTTATCAATTTGTTTTGCAAGCGGAGTCAATTCATCGTCGTGTGTAATAGTTTCTTTGTGATCTGTAGTCAAACTGTTAAGATATCTGCCTTCATAAACATCAATTGTGTCTGTATTATCATCTGCAAATACGCTTTGTGTTTTGCCTATCAGTGTTACACTACGACACTTCTGAGGATAGTGCCAACCTGCATGCAACATTGCACTAAAACTATTGTAATCTATTTTCCATATAGCGTAGTCTGCATTTATACATTCTGTAGTAAATTCACTAAACTTTTGTACACTTTGTATTTCTTCGCCCTTTAAATAATCCAGTAGTGCAAGATCATGCACACTTAGATGTAGTGCTAAATCTACATCTCCTTGCGGAATAGTGCCCCAATTTAATCTACGACTTTCAAACATTTTTAATGTATCCAGAGGATAACTGTTTTTAATCCATTGTGTATTAGGAGTAAAACATAGTATATGCCCTGCTTGACATACTGTATTATTGCTTTTAGCAACGTCACAAATATGTTGTACAGTTTCATTTAGGATACTAACAGGTTTTTCAATTAATACAGGAATATTTTTTGCTAGGTGTTCATTTGCTAAAAAATGATGGGTAGGTGCAGGAGTTGCAATAATAGCCGCATCATAATCATAGTTTACACTGTCGCCTAGATCAATACGAACACAGTTATATTTTTGTTCAACTGTGTTTGCAATATTCGTGCCCCATCTGCCTGTGCCTATAACTGCTATACGCATTCATTTACCTTGTCTATAATATATTCTACTTGTTCATCAGTTAAAAATGGATGTACAGGAATACATACATTGTTTTTTCCATAATACTCTGTTACTGGCAATGTTTGTCCTGTGTTGTATGCATTTAATTTGTGTATCGGTGTGTTGTAATAAGATCGTATTTGAATATCTTCTAGCTCTTTAATTTGATCTGTGATGAGAGCATATTGATGATATACTGGAACACAGTCTGCATTAATTTTTTGTGTTGGCAAGTTTATATTTGCTTTATAGTGTTCTGCTATTTCCCTACGCCTGTTATTTCTACTATCTAGTTTAGGCAGTTCGTGTAGTAATATATCAGCATGAATACTATCCATTCTACTATTCCATCCAACTGTGCCTGCACGGAATTTAATGTTGCCTTGCCCGTGATTTCTAAGATGCTTTATACTATCAACAAAGTCTTTAGGTCCTGTGACACAGCCTGCATCTCCTAGCGTAGCTAAATTTTTAGTAGGATAAAAACTATAACAACTAATAACATTTGTGTTACCTAATAGATTGTTTTTGTATAATGCGCCTGTTGCTTGTGCGTTATCTTCAATAACTGGTATAGCATCTGCCACTCTTAAAATACCGTCAATGTCTGCAACATTTCCAAATAAGTTTACATAGATAATAGCATCTACACTATCAACGACTGATAGCAAATGTTCTGTGTCCATGCACAGTGTATCGTTAATGTCAACAAATACAGGCTGTGCATACAATTGCTTTACAACTTCTGCAGTGCTTAACCAAGTAAAACTTGGAACAGCGACACGACTACCAGGTCCTATGCCCAATGCTTGCAAACACATACGCAAACTATCTGTACAATTAGCAGTAGCCGCACATGCTTCGGACCCAGTGTATTCTGCAAAGGCTTGTTCAAACTTTGCTACACTAGGTCCGAGGATGTAACTATTCGTATCTAAGGTTGGTGCAACTATTTTAGAAATATCGATAGCTGCAAAATCACTTAGTTTTATCATTCATCTACTGTTTCTGGTTCTTCTACAACAAGTTTAGTTTGTTTGCTTACTACCAATTCTTCGATTATAGCATCAACATCGCTGTTGTTTTTTTCCATATATCGAATAGCATCGCCTGGTGTTTTAACAATGCCTTGTCTAATCAAGTGTCGTGCTGCTAGAATAAAGTAGATCTTGTCAGCACCAAGTTGTGCAATAGTTTCTTGAGGATGCTTCGCGCCCATATTGTACTCCTATAGAGTGTTTGCTAGTGGAAAGATTTCTGCGATTACAGTAGCACATTCTTTAGCAATGTCCATATGCTCTTTTTGTGTGCCATGCGCACTACGCAATTCAATATAGTGTACCCAACTGCGTAGAGTACCGTTCATATACAAACGGGTCTTTGTTAGTCCTTCTGGAAGAACTACACGGGCTTGCTCCTTAGCAATGTTATTCTTAATAGCCCATTGGTAAGCCTTGTCTGCAGCCATAATAACTGCATCCTGTTTTGCTCGCCACTGTTGATCAAGTTTCTTATCTTCTTCGTCATTCTCAAGATCAAGCTCGATACTGTTCTGTCTATTCTTTGTATCCTGCAGTCTTGCTTCGCGAGATACAAATGCCATATCCTCAACAGGATTAGCATACCGCTGGCTAAACTCCTGAAAACTGAAACTACGGTGACGCACAATTTGATGTGCAATATCACGAGTAGTTTCAATCTCAAGACAAGCACTGACCATTTCTAATGGTGACCAGTGCTGGTGCTTGACTAGATACCTAATTAGTTTTTCACTTGTTTCGGTATTAATTTGTGCGCTAGGGTTACTTACTCTAGCACAAAATGCAATAAGTTCTTGCACGTTATCTACACCTTCTGCTTCAAAATCTGGAGCAGGGTTACTGTAACTTACTAATTTTACTTTCATACTCATATTATATTACCTTTCACTTAAAAGAGCAAGTCTTCTAATTAACTTATTATATGGATGTTCTACTTTTAACGACAAAAAGTCTGGACTGTTAAATCCGAGATATAGAGTTTTTTCATTACGAACAGTTGGGTTGAATAATTTATATATCTCTGCTTCATCTAACACAAGTTCGTCAAATTCAACATGTGTTAATCTTATGTGCTTATCCTTACCAATTGGTTGATTGTCTGGATCTTTGTCAAACATATTTACTACCAGAGTTCCTTTGCGAGCTTTACAATTAATTGTAAACTCGTTTTGTGCATTGCCGTAAAATAATACCTCATCGTTAATTTTTATTTCTACTTTGGGATTTAATTCTGCAATAAACTGAAACATCATCGCAGTGCTCTTTTGTATGTATCTTTGTGTTTGTATTTTAGTTTGCCTATTCTAGCAAACTCATCATCTAGTATACGCTTTCTTTGTAGCCTGACCTCAGGAGTTGAATTATCACAAGTCCAGCGATTAGGGTCATTCCAGTCTATGTCAACAAGCTCTAGTAACGGACTATTTCTGTTTATATAGGTCACATTTACAATATTACTTACAAAGGTGTGTTTTTTATTATCCAGTCTATCAATTAGTTTAGTATATTCAGCAAAATCATCTTCTGTTTCTGTAGGATATCCAACAAGCCACAAACAATCTCTGATCCAAACATTGTGTTTCGCATACATATCTATATAGTAAAGCACATCTTCCCAGGTATATTTTTTACGCATATGATGTAAAACTTTATCACTTACATGATCCATTCCAGGACTTGCATGGAAGTTTGTTTTGTTCATAAGTTCAAACTCTTCTTCGCTTGTTCTATTTGCAGGCTTTACTGCTATTTGGCTGTTCCAATATATTGGTCCTAGTTCTTGTTGTAGTTTGTACATGCCTTGCAATAACCGCATCCATGCACTTGTGCTGCCGTTGATTGTACTATCACCTAAAAAGTAATAGCGTCTACCGGTTGTAGTTACATAGTGTCTAAATTCATTTATAACATCATCTACTGGACGAGTGATCCAATTTTGAAGTATAGGTATATCGCAAAATGTGCATTGTTTTACACATCCTAAACTAAAATGTATCTTAGGTGCCCATTCTATGTCTAGCAATTCTCCTTGCATTGCTGGATGATCAATGTCTTCTCGTATGTATGTGCTATCGTAAACTCTTTGATCTTTAATAGGATCCTCTACTAGATGCTTAGGTAAAAATCCTAAACTTGGAAATTCTGCACTGTGACGATATATTTTACCTGACACATTAAAATCGTTCTGTATTGCTTGCTTTAAAGTTACATCTGCTTGGTTTAAAAACACAGCGTCTACGAGTTTAAGATTTAATAGATAGTTTGCCCATTCACTTTCATATTCGCCTTCACCCGGTGAATAAACTCCATTACCGCCGATATAAATTTTACAACCTATATGCATTTTTATTATACTGCATATTAGTTCACACCAACTGCGACTTTCGGTGCTAAAAACATTTATAAGAACTCGATGATTATTTTTTACACACCTGAGCTCTCGTAATATCAGTCTAATAATTTTAAACACTGGAATAGGACTTCGAATCATTACCCCAAAGTTGTCTATGTTTTCCCAATGTTGTGTGTTAAAAAACTTCTTGTATATCTTATGATTGATATCTATTATTTCGCAATGTTCACCTTGTTTATCAAATAGATTTTTCAGTTCTAAGATAGACCAAGACAAATTGTCAGGAAATCTTGGTGTATGTAATAACCAGTTTTTTCCTGACATTGTATAATTTTATGCTGTTGCTTTTTTTGCTGCTGGCTTGCGTCCACGCTTTGCTTTAGGCTTTAGTGCAGGATTAAGACCCTGTGCTTCTTCCATTAATCTAGTTGCTTCTGCTTCTAAACTAGCAATTTGTGTGCGCATCTGATCTGCTTGCTTTACAAGATTCTGTGCAATTGCTTCGTCAGTTAATAAACCAGGCGTGCCGCCTGTTGCTGCCATTGCCGCTTGTACACCCGCTGCCTTCTTTTGAGGATCAGCAATTCCAGCGTTAGCATCCAATTCAGCAAGTTTACCTGCTGCATCACTTCCAGTATCCAAATCACGAATAATTGTATTAAGTTCGTCCAAACGAACACCTGGGTTGTTTGGCTGTGGGATCATAAGAATATCCTGTGTGCGAATCTTTTTCATAAAGCGTTCATTGTGCAGAGTATTTAAAATAGTCTGTCCGTTAGTGCCTGTGATGCCATGAATTGCATCGCCTAGGTCTTTTGCTGCCTGACCTTTTGCGCTTTGAATAGCGTTCATTAAGTCATCGTGCAAATTTTGCTGCAATTGATCAGGATACACAACCAATGCCATATGATCCTCACCTGGTACTTCGCGGAAAACCACAACGACTTTCTTATCGCCTTGTCTGCCTACATGTTTAATCATCGGATTCTTCTCCTGGTAATTCACCCATGTCACCATCGTCTTGTGCTTGGGGCGTTTCAGGCTGTGTATTTTCAACTGCACCATTTGCAACTAAAAAGTTCATTAGATTGTTATACAATGCACCACATGCTGCCATTTCATTTGCTTTAATAGCGCCACGAGTGCTTACAACTTCAATAATGTTAGCCATAAGTTTAAGATCGTTTACGCCAAGTGCTGGCGCTGCCTCTGCGGATTCTGCAGTTTCCGCTGGCATGTTTTCTTCTTCAGACATTCGAATCTCCTTGTGTCTTTGATATCATTAGTAGTATTGTATGTGAAATATGTCTT
>UEXM01000894.1_pt1 | contig 28509 bp, 41 predicted proteins | sample 1796661 | NCBI WGS metagenome assembly UEXM01 (sample SAMEA4772469, study PRJEB27181) | metagenome
TTCTATTTCCCATCCACCATCTGCACACCTTTCCTCCTGTTCTTTCTTTGGAATATTTTCAAAATATGCCTTGACACCTTCACAACTCAACATTGCAATTTCATCCTGTGTCAAATCAACTGTATTTCTGTACATTCTTGAAATCAAAAACCTGTGTTTTTTGTATTTGCTTTTTATTCTTTTCATGATGTCCTTTTTGTTTATATATAAAACAGAACCATTTGTTCACTTTTGTCAAGTTTAATCAAAAAAAAAGATGCATTTCTGCACCTTTTTCTTGGAATATATATACAATAATTAACTTGTGATTGTAATGTTTGCAGGTGTTGTCAACCCTTGGAATGCAGAATCACTTTGTGTCAAGTATCTTGCAGGTATTCTTTCGTATGCAGTGAATGTCAAATTGTATCCATTCATGTCACCTCTTGCAGTACCTGTTGAAATATCACCTGCAGTCAATTGTGCAAGGTTTTCTTCACCTACCAAGAACAAATTGTTGTTGGCATCAAATACAAAGATGTACAAGTTTTCCTGTGCAAGAACTTTGATTTCATTTCTGTCTGCAGTAGTCAATTTATTCAACTTGATTGTCACTGTTTGTTCAAAGAACACAGTTCCATTTTCTGTTGATGACTGAATTGTTTGTGTGAAATTCCCTGTTTGATTTGGAAGTTCATATTTGAAGACAGTTGTTGCAGCAATGTCATCAATGATTTCATCTGCACCAATAGTCAATGCACCAAGTGTCTGTGCAAAAAATATGGTTCTGATACCACCGACTGCATCTTTACATTGCAACTCCCTTCCTGATGTTAGTGCTGAACAAATAGGCATGTTTTTCTTTTTTTAAATTATGAAAGGAACAAGGCACAATGCCCTGTTCCAAAACTCGTTTCAATTATGCTGAAGTACCGTAGTAAACAACATCAGATGCTGCAGCAATCTGCCCACCTGCCGAAAATTTCATGACACATCTAACATTTGAAGAACCATCTATCTTGCTCATGTCAAGGATAGTCAATTCTGACATGTCACCATATAAGTCAGTGCCAAAGAAAACATTTGATTTTCTTGCTGCAACCATTCTGTTGTCTGCCAATCCTGATGCATGTACAATGTTGATACCTTCAAAGTTCAATGGTGCTGCACCTACATGATATTGATTCAAGTATCCAAGGTTTGCCATTTTTTCAATGTATAAACGCATGATTTTTGTTGAAACATAGATGTTCAAATCTGCTGAACCATAAACTGCAGTAGGTATTGCATCACGAACTTTTCCAAGTTCTGTCAAGATGTTTGAAATTGTCACTGTTGTTGGTGTAATGTCAACAACATCATCATTTGTTGCAAGTATTCCTGATGTGTCTGTTGCAAGACCTTGGAATCCACCACCTGATGCAGTACCATTCCAAAAGTTTGTTTCTACATGGTCTGCAACTGATTCACCTAAATATGAAACAACGAATTCTTCAAAAGACTGTGGAATGTAGTTGTTGTTTCTACCTGCACGCATTTGTTGTGCCATCCAATCTTGTGCCATTGTATCTGAACAAAGGTCAATGTTGATTTTCAAAGGTGTTGGTGCAAGTACTGATTCAGTCAATGTCAATGTTCCTGCATTTGCGAAATCACAATCTGCTGCAGTCACAAGACCTGCACCGACCACATTGTTCAATACTCTTTTGTATTTTATATTTTCTAATACTGTGACATCATCCAATGATTTTGCAGATAAAAGTGCAGGTGCAATATATTGTCCTGCTGCTTCTCCTGAATAACTTGATGATGTAATTACTAATCCTGCCATGTTATTTAGTTTTAAATTTGATTTTTTATTATTTATTTTTGTTTTCATATTGAAAAGCAATTCTTTCTTTGATTGTCATTTCATTCCAAGTCTTTTCAGGTCTTTCAACCTTTTTGAATTTTGACTGGATTTTGTTTTCATTCCTTGCAAATTTTGAAGTTGAAATTGGTTCTGCAGATGGTTCTGCACTCAATTCAACAACTTGTTTTGCAAGTTCTTCTTTTTCTTTTTCTGTTGACTGAACTTGTTCTTCCAAACCAAGCTTTTCAGATTGCATTGTTTCAAATTCTGATTTCAACATTTCAAGGTCTTTCTTGACTTCTTCAAGAAGTTCTTTCATCACAATGCCAACTGCATCAAGAATGTCAGAATTTTCAGACATTGACACTTCTTCAACATCTTCTTCTGCATCAACTTCTTCTTCTGTCACATCTTCTTCAACTTCTTCTTCTTCTGCAGGTTCATATTCAGTCACAATGCCTTCTGCATCAACTGTGAATGAACCACCATCTTCAAGAATATAATTTCCCTCTGCTAATGGAAAAACTGAACCATCTTCTGCAACCACATTGATGACAATCCCTGTTGTCATTTCTTCTGCATCACTTGAAATGATTGTTCCATCTTCAAGTCTTGCTTGTAACATCAAAGAAACATCTTCTGTGTTTTCTTCAATTCCAAGCATCATTTTAAGTCTTTCTTTCAATTCCATTGTTTTGCTTTTTGTTTATATATAAACTGAACTATTTTGTTTTATTTTCTTCCTTTTTGATGACTTTTTCTGCCCACCTCATCATGACATCACCACCCCAAAGTGCAAATGAAATTGTTCCACAGTCATCCCAATTTCCTGAATCATAAGTCTTTGCCCTTTTCAAATATGAATAAACCCTTTTGACAGTTTTGAAGGAAATCGGTTTTCTTGCAGACAACTGTGATGCACGAATTTTTCCTGTTTGTGTTGCACATTTGTTTCCACGCAATTCATTTTCAATCATTCCTTTTTCTGCATTTGCTGATGCACCTTTTGGATAGTCTGTGTATGATGCAAATTCATGTTTTTCCATCAACACATCTTTCATGTCTTCTTCTTCAATCAATTCAATCAATGCATCAAGAACTTCATGGTCTGTGCATGGCATGAATACTTCTGTGCCATCTTCAAGAACATGTGCATGGAAACCATCACATCCAAGTGTCTTTGCATATTCTGTTGCAGATTCTTTGGTGTCAAATATTGGAAAACCATTCATTTCACCAATCTGTTCCATGTTTTCACTTGTCATCTTTTGCATCTTGTCAACAAAAAATCCTTCAATTGAAAGACCTTTCAAAATGCCTGACTTGATGCCTTCAATGACTTCTTCATTTTCAATCTTCATTGCAACCATCCAAGTGCCTTCAGGAACATCAAAACCATACTTTCTTGACTTGTCATTTTCTGTGTCTTCAACGATCCATGATTCAACAGTGTACACACCTGAAACCTTTGATTCATGTTGAATTGTGGCATTTGCATTGTTTTGGTGTTTCAAATATGCATGTGCAGATTTTCGAACAGTGTCTTTTGAAAAATAGACATAGTATTCCTGTCCTGATTCTTGGTCAAATCTGAAAATCTGTTTGTTTGGAATCAATGCAGGTGACACCAACATCTTTTGTTCTTCATCTAATTTTGCAAGACAAACATTTGATTTTTCTTGTTTGTTGAAATAAAGAAAATCCACCATAATTGCAGGTTCTGTCACAAGACTGATTGCATCAATTGTGATGTCTTCATTTTCTTCATCAATTACAAGTTCAACAATTTTGAATGCTTTGTTTTCTTCCATGATGTGTTTTTGTTTATATATATAAAATTTTAAAATGTTGCTTTTCTTCTAATGTTGGCAAGTTGATTTTGACTGTTGGTCATTTCATCTGTCACAACAAATGCTTTTTGTGGTCTTGTAAATTGCTGAACTTGACCTGCAAGTTGTTGAACAGAACCACCTGCAACACCACCCCTTGCAAAACCAACACCACCACCTGCAACATTCATTGCAGACAATAATGGTTGAAACATTGCAGTTGATTTGGCATTGATAATTGATTCACCTTTTGACAGTTTTGCATTCACTGAATCTGATGTTCCTGAACCATAGCCACCAACCATCCCACCACTTGCAAACTGTGGTGTTGATGTCAAGATTTCCTTTGCCTGACCTATGTTCTGAAGTATCTGTGCAAGACCTGTTGTGTACAATGAAATCTTTGTTGCTGCATATGTAAATGGTGCAGCAGGTCCAGTTGCTGCAGAAAATTGTGCTGCTGCAACTTCACTACCTGCAACAAGACTTGAAATTGCTTTTGCAGTGTCAACACCAAGTTGAATCAATGCAACTGTTCTTTGTGCTTTTGAACCTTCTTTCAATGCACCCTTGACAAGATTCAGACCTGTGTCAATAGTATTGAAGACCTGTTTTTCAAGTTCAATTTCTGCCTGTGCAAGTGCCTGTGCATCTGCAAGTCTTTTGTCACGCAATTCTTTTCTTTTATTGGATTCTTCTTCTTCCAATTTCAACCTTTCTTCCTGTGCCTTTTTATCATCTTCAAGTTGTTTTGCCTTTGCTTTTTCTTCTTCTTCAATTGCCTTCAATCTTGCATCTTCCCTTGCCTTTTCTTCTGTTCGCAATTCAGTTTTCAAAGTTTCCATTCCTGTGGCAAGTCTTTTTTGTGTACTGAATGACTGTGTCTGCAAGTTTATCAATTCAATTTCAAGTTGTGCAACTTCATCAAGGTCTTCTGCCATAGATTCACCAAGGTCAACTTCCCTTCTTTTCAATTCAAGTTTTTCTTCTGCCAATTTGATTGCATCCTCTGTTGTCTGCAATTCAAGTCTGTTTGCAGTTTCAAGGTGTTTGATTCTGTCCTGCAGTGTCAGATTTTCATCTTCTGCCAACAATCTTGCCTTGGCAATTTCTTGATTTGTCTTTGCCCTTTCAACACCGAAATCCCTTTCAACATCACGCAATTCCTGAATCCTTTTTGTGATTTCTGTGATTGCTGCAACTTCATTTTTGATTTCTTCACCTATGCCTGAAACAAGACCTTTTGTTGTTTCCATTGCACCTGCAAAATCACCTGAAAAGAACTGTGACACTGCTTTTCCAAAACCACTGATTCTGTCCCTTATGACATCAACTGCAGTTCCTACAGCTTTGAATGCAACCTGCAACTTGTCTGCACCTTCTTGTGTGTTTGTGAAGTATGAAACAAGTGAACCAAGAATGACAACAAATGCACCAATTCCTGTTGAAATTAATCCTGCTTTAATTGAACCAAAAAGTGCTTTTGCAGTTGGAATCACTTTTGCAAATGCAGTTTTCACACCACCAAGTGTGACACCAAATGCACCCATGTTGTCAAGTGACTGTGACTGTTCTTTGTTCAGGTCTTTTTGTGAATCTGTGACCTTTTCTGTTGACTTCTTAACATTGTCAAGTGATTTTGTTGCCTGTGAATCATTGACATTGATTTGAATGTTTATTTGCTCATTTTGTGCCATCTTTTTTCTTTTTTGTAGTATTCACCAAGAATCACCTTGTTCTGTTCTGTTTTCAATTTCATCTGTGTCATCATGCCCAATGATGACTTCATGATTTTCATCATGCCTTTCATTTCTTTTCCTAATAATTCAAATACATTCATTTTTTTTTAGTTGAAAGATTGTTCATTGATTTTTATTGTTGCCATCCATTTGACAGGTTCACGAACACCACCTGCCCTGACTTGAATTCTTAAAGAATCAGATGTCACATCAATTGTTGTTGTCCATGATGAACCATGATTTGAATGATGTGACACTTCATCAACATCATCAATCCTGATTTTTGTGCCACCTACAACACCACCTGTGGCAATCAATTTTCTTCTTGTGTATTTTCCAATGTCACGACCTACAGAAACAATTCCATGAATGTTGATTTCTATGTCAACAAAAGAATTTGTTGCAGTAAATGGATACCTACTGCCTGAAACACCATTCAGAAAAATTTCTGTCAAATTTGAATCTGCAACAGTTCCTTTGTATATGCATTCAACCTTTTGAAGAACATTGTCCTTTTCATTGTTTGATGACAAAACACTTGAATTTGACACATGAACTGATGCAGTTTGACCAATCACATGACTGTTTTCAACCTGTATTGTTTCACTGAAGTCTGTGATTTTTGTTCCTATTCTGTGACCTGTGCCAACAACAGAACTGTTGAAAATACCATTTGCAATTTCATTGTTTTCACCTACAATTGAAAGGTTTTTTGTGTTTGACTGTGCAGTGTTTTTGTTTCCAACAACAATTGAATTGTGTGTGTTGTGTCCAAATCCATTTGTGTTCTTGTTTCCAATGACAAGGTGATGACCACCTGACCAAGATGAACTTGTGTGTCCAACTGTATTGCCATGACCAAATCCATGACCATAGGCATTGTCCTTCATGTTGCACTTGTAAATTGGTGCATCATAGTATGTGTATCCATATTCTTCACAACAGTCTTTTGATGCTACAACAGGCAATCCTGTCACTGCACTTGCAAAAAGAACTTCACCATTCAACATGATTGCACTTGGATATGCCTTGCAAGGTTTTCCATGTGTCTTGTCAAATACAAAATTTGTTTCACTTGAAAGTCTTATCAATTCCACAGTTGACAGTTCACCTTCTGTTGTGTTGTAGTCAATTTTGTTCACCCTGTACAATTGATTTTCAAAGAAAATTGTGTCTTTGAATTCAAAGTTCAGAATGTCTTTTGATGACAAGTTTGCCTTGACTTTCACAATTCTTGATTCCCTTTGTGTCAATTGTTTGACAAGGTCAGAATAATATTCAAAGAACAGTGTTCTGAATGGCACAGTGCCACCATTTGTGAATGATAAACTTTGACCATAGTCAAGTTGTATGTCATCAACTAAAGATTCATAATTCTGTGATGATGAAAAGAACAGTGCAGTTGCCTGTGAACTGAATTGACCATTGTTCTGTGTTGGTGAACTGAATTGTTTTGCAGGATGAACACCTGTTTCAAATAGAATTCTGATGTTGTTTGCAATTTCAACAAATTCACCATCTTCCTTGCCATATATCTGTGGCATGTACATTCCTGATGAATAACCAATGACAGTTGGTGAAAACAACACATTTTCATGCACTTCAATGTCCTTTGATATGACTTCAAAATCATGAATCTTCACATGTTCACCATACATTTTGCCATCATTTGTCTTGGAATATTCCTGCAGATTGTAGTCTTCACCATCATCCTTCATTCTGAATCTGTATTCCTGTGCAACTTCATGTGGCACAATGTTGATTTCATTCATATCAATCAACTTTGTCCAATCTAATGTGACACCACTTTCATAGTAACTTTGTGCAGGTTCTATTCTCAAAAACTTTGGATTTGAATCATTTGGAATTATCACAAGATTGAACATCTGCACAATTGCCTTGACAAAATCAAACTGTTTGATTTTTGTCCTGCTTGTCACCATTCCAAGATTCAATTGTTTTCCTGCCTGTACACTGAACATGACTGTTGCAAAACCTAATTTCATGACCTGTCCTGAATTCTGTCTGAATTTGACAGTCAATGTTTCACCTTGATTCAGTGTGAATGTTCCAACTGATTCAGTCATTCTTTTCAAGTTTGTAAAATCTGCCTGTGACCAAGATGTTGATGTGCCACCTTCATCAAGAACAGTTGTTGCAAGTGTGTTTTGGTCTTCTTCAAAATATTGGTTTGGAAGACAACCTGCAACTGTTGAATCATGTTCAACTGCAGCAAATAAACTTCCTGCAGTGCCACCAAACATCAATGCATCAAAATACACATACACTGTTTGGTTGTCTTCTGTTGCAGTGAATGTGTCTGTTGTAAGACTGAAAAAATCATTGTCATTGCCACCAATCTGTGCTGCACCAACTTGTGTGACACTGTCAAAATTTGGTGTTTGAAAAACATTGCTGATTGAATCTGCATCTGCAAAAACATTTGTGAATGGTGTGTCACATCTAAATTCTGCAAAGTCTTCAGTACCACCACCAAACATTGAAAAACTTTCACCAAAATCCCAATCAACAAATGCCTTTGTGAATTCAGGTGAATTCAAAAATGTTGACACATATTGAAATGATGATTGGTCAAATATCTTGTCCCAAATATATTTTGCCTGAACCCAAGGTCTGAAGGCATCCTGAAATCTATTCAAAAAGATTTCATTGTTTTGATAGTCAAAATTGCCAATCCAATTGCAAAATGGATACTTGATGACTGCAGTTTCTTGGTCATTGATTGTGGTCAATTCACCTGTCCATGAATTCACAATGTTTTGTTTTGTGTAGTCATGAACTAAAGAATCCCATGGCAATGCTGCAAGTGTTTTGTTTCCAAGTTCTGTTTTCAAATCTGCAACTTCTTCAAAAAGTGTGATGTTGAAAATTGCATTGTTGTCTTTCTTGACAATGTCATCCAACTTCATGAACCCTTTGAACACTTCAACACCTTCAGAATATAGAATTGCAGATGCTTTTGCATAAGGATTCCAATTGCCACCATCAGTCAACAAATACACTTGTTGAAAGAATTTTGAATTCACTTTTGATGCAGGAATTGAAAAACTTTTTGTGTATCCTGAATTTTTTGAATCAATTGACCTGATGTCATCAATTTCATAAGTGACAACAATTTCTTCATCTTCAAAAAGGTCAAGTTCATATTGTGTCACTTCAATGATTTCAATCCAAGACAAAAATGTGTCTGCATCTTCACCACTGTCAACTTGAAATCCAAATGTGTCATTTGCTTGTGTGCATAAAACATTGACTGTGTGAATTCCAACAGTGTTTGGAATGTTCAATGTTGGTGATGTTGCAATGCCAATCAATCTGCAGGTGTTTGGTGTGTTTCCTGTGCCGTATTTGATTTGCACAATTTCATAATTCACTGCATAAACTTTGCCAACTTCACATGGCACTGTTTGTGTGATTCTTGAATTGTTTGATGTGTCACCATGAAATCTCACAACAGAATTGAATGTGTCATTTTCAGGATTTGGAATTGATGTTGCAGATGGTAATGTGTTGCCACCACTGACCTGTCTTGACCAATCTGTGTAGAATGAAAAGTCTGCCAATACATCAACAAAATTTCCATTTTCAACAATGTTTGCAGTTTCCCTTTGTTTATATGCAACAAGTCTGTTCATTTTTATCCGTTTTGAATTCTGTGTTTATGACTGAATGACACCTCAAGTTCATATTGAAAAACCTTGTCATCTTTTTGTCTGTACTCAATGAAATTTGTTGATTGCACATTGACTGGAAAAACCCTGTCACCTTCTGAACCTTGTTCAATCAACCACACCCTTGGTGACATGAAACATTCCTTCAACATCTGCACTTCACCATCAACCAACCAATCTGTCTGCAGTTTCAATTTCTGTCTTGCATCAACATTGAAATCAGACCTTCCAAAATCACCTTCTTGAAAGAAATATGTGTCTGACTGCCATGTGCCGACTGTCTGCATATATGTTTGCCTTTCAATGTCAAATGATGTTTCATTCTTCATTGTGAAGTTATAATAGTCATAGCCACCAAGACTGTTCAACCATCCAAGTCTGTATGTTTTGAAGATTTCATTGTCTTCATCACAGTCAACAATGTCAAACCTGTACAACTGTGACTTTCCTTGACCACCTGAAACAATTTGCACAGTGTAATATTCTGCACTTGCATCAATTGATTGACCTGAATTTGCAAAGTTCCTTGTTCCAACACCTACAAAAAGAAAATTGGATTCTGCATCATCAGTGACATTGAAATAGGCATTTCCACCTGTACTGTTGACATTCAATTTTTGAAAGAATGAAGTTTGAAAACCTGTTTCATCATATGAACGAACATTCATTCTGTCAACCCTTGACTGTAGATTGTCCCTGTTTGTGCCATTAAAAACTGCTATGGTGTGATAATCGTTTCGCCTGATTTTTCTGTTGATTGTTGGTTCTAAAACTGACAAGAATTTCTTTGTATTACCATCAAGAATGTAGTCTGTATATTGTTTATTCATCAGGTCAACATATTGTCCAAAGGTTGAATTCCAAGCTTGGAAATGATTGCTTTGTTTGTCAGGTTCACCAACTTCACCTTTTCCATCATAGATTTGTGGTGCTGAATCTTGTGTCAATTGATATTCTTCACCAAAAAACACTTGCCAATCAATCATGACATTGTCATTCCTTGAAAATTCATCAATTTGGTGAATTGACATCGGTCTGACTGCTGAACTGACATTTGACTTTGCTGCAGAACCTGATGCAATACCATTATTGTTGAAACCATTGACCTGTGATTCACAATGGTCTTTCAATATGTCTGTGACATCAACAATTCCTTTCAATGTTGCATTTGGTGAAAACTTCAACCTTGTCACATTTGTGCCATTGATATAGACATCAGCAACATATCTGAAATTTATGTTTGAAACATTTGTTGATGATATCACAAACACTGCAGGTGTGTACACAGGTTGAACATCATTTTGTACTGATGCAATTTGTTGTTCTGTGTATGCCTGTTGTTCTATAGTTATTGCCATTTTATTTCTTTGATTTTGGTTTGTTCATTTGTTCTAAAAATTCCAATGCATCAACAACATAAGATTTTGCAATGTCTTTTGGCAATGCATTGATGTTGGCATTGAATGGATTGGTGAAAAAGAATGATGGTTTGATGCCATACAAATAAATACTTCTTTGAATCAGAAATCGCAAAGACTTCCTTGACACAAATCTTCCTTTTTCATCCCTTATTCCTTGCAACCCTTTCTTCACAATCCACTTGTCAAGTGATGCAGTGAACTGTTTCCATGTGCCACTTGCAGAACCACTTCCAAATCTATATGGTGAAAATGGTGCTTTTTGTGAATTTGATTTTCCTTGCATTCCTTGGTCAACAAATTTTGCATAATTGACACCACTGAAATCCAATGTCAGACTTCCATTTGTGTTCTTGGTCACTTTGTATCCAAGTGAATTTGAAAGTTCACCTGAAGTGTTTTTGCCTTGTCTTGACAGTTCACCTTTGGCATCTTTTATCACCTTTTTTGCAAATAGGTTCAAAACCTTTTCTGTTCTTTTCAGTGTGTTCACTTATATACTTTTTATTCTTAACATTCTTTTCATTCTTGTATGTGTCAACTTGATGTCAATTTGATGTCAAACTGTTGTCAAGCAATAATTCCAAAACACTGGAAATCAATCAACTGAATGCCATGTCACATGCACTTGCATCATAGTCAACTGAAATCTGAACATCTGCAACCCACCCTGAAACAGATGTGTCAAACCTTTCTGTGAATGGTTGACAATTGATTGTGTCACTGATGACAAATTCACCTTGTGTCATTGGGAACTGTGAACCTGCACCTGCACCATTTCTGAATGCTGCAATGAAGTCTTGAATGTACTGCATTGTATCTGACAACACATCATCTTCATTTGATTCATCAGGTTCAACCAAATCCATTGCAATCAATTTGAAGTTGTATGTGATTTGATGTGGTGTCATTGATGCCTGTTCTGTGATTAGATGCACCTGTGGAAAAACAACAGTGTTTGCATCCACTTCAAAAATGTCACCAACAGTGAATGTTTTCACTTGCAAATGATTGTTTCCTAATTTTCGCCACATGTCAAGAATCTGATTGTATGTTTGTTGTTCCATTTTATTTTTGTTCTATTGTTTCAACATCTTTTGTGAATGCCAACCATGTCAAACATTCTGTCAATGGTCTTTGAATCACTTCTTCCATTTTTAAAAATTCACCACCTGTCAACTTGTAAATGATGGAATACCATCCCCACTTGTCACCAAATGATTCTTCATCTGTTTTGATTCCCTTTTCTTTTTCTTCTTGTTCAACTTCTTCAAATAATGGATTGAAGTCATTGTGTATTCCTGACCTAAAGTCAAAAAAAAACAAAGACATCCAAACACTGTGTCAATGGACATGTTTTCTTTGAACTTGTCAAATCTGTCTTCACACTTTGTGAAGTCATAAGGTTCAACCCTGAATGTCTTCTTGTCCTTGTCAACTATTGGTCTGTACAAAATTGACATCACTTTGTTCAGGTTTGAAAAACCATCTTGCAACAGTGTGTCCAAATCTGTGAATTCACCAAGTGAAATGTCCGAAAGCTTTGAATTGAAACCATATTCAACACCATCCATTTCAACAATCAAATTCAAATGTTCTGATGGTCTTGATTCTGCCAACATCATCAGATGTTTGAACACTTCATCAATTTCATTCTTCTTGAATTTGGAAATCTTTTGAATAGGAATGTCAATCAATGATTCAATCAAATGATAGGTCAATTCCAATTCATTCATCTTTTCCATGTCCTTTGACATCAGGTGCATGTATTGTCCAATTGACACCTGTTTCCAAGATTCAGGAATGATGTACTTCAATTCCTTTTCATTTTCTGTGAATGTGATTGTCTTCATCTTTTGTTTATATATAAAAATTAATATTTCAGTTTATTGCACAAAATACCTTCCAACATTTTGATTGATTTCATAAAACATTCGCATCATCAATGCATCTGCAAAGTCAGGTGACCTGCCAATCAAATCCTTCATCTTTTCCTTTGGAATCACTTGCATCTTGCCATCCTTGTCCATGTCCTTCCTTTTGATGACAGACAGTTCATCAACAATCAACTGTTGAATTCTTGAATCAGGAACATTGACAGAAATTTCACCTGCATTGATAAGGTCTGCAAGTTTGAAGAAACACTGTGACTTGATGTTGTTGAAGTTCTGATTCATCAAAGGTTTAGATCCATTTACAAATGATTTTGTTCCCCTTAATATGTCAGAAACACCACCACCAACACCATCTGAATCAATGATGACATGTGAACTTCTGACTGTGTGTTCATTCATCAATTCCTGCACTGACTGTGCAACCTCAACAACAGATGACTGTTCCATGACAATGATTTTCTTGACTGACAAGTCTTTCCACAACATGATGACTGTCTTGTCTGCACCATACCTTGCAACATCACAACTGATGTACATTTCACCAATTGACTTTTCTGTGTATTCAAACATGTGTGTGATTGAACTGAAATCAATCAATGAATCTTTTGTTTCATCAAATTCCCAATCACCGAACAACAGTCTTTGTTTTGACATCAAATCCAACTTGTTCAATTGGTCTTTGTAATGCCTTGAAACAAATGGATTGTCATCAACAAGTGTCTGAATGAACTTCCTGTGTTCAGGCAAATTGCCTTCCTTCCAAGGTCTGAAAAAATCACTGTACACCCAATTTTTTGCAGGATTGCATGTCATCAAGATTTTAGGAACAAGATTGAATTCATCCAACTTGTATCTGATACGACTTGCAAGAACCTGCACACCTTTCTGCACTATCATGTTGCATTCATCAACACATGCAAAAGTAATTTCCAGTGAACCAAGTGAATCAAAATTTCTGTCTGATGGATACAAAAACAAGTCTTTCAAAATGATTTCTGAACCATTGAAAAATGAAATGATATTTGACTGACCGTTGAATGTGTAATGTTCACCACTGACCAATCCCCACTGTCCACAGACATCAAAGAATGTGTTCAATGTTGTCTTCTTCAATGTGTCCAATTTAGACCTTCCTATCAATCCCCTGATGCCTTCAAACTTCAGACACATTGTGATTGCATAGGCACAAAGAATGAATGATTTTCCACCACCTGCACCACCACCAAAAAGAACTTCTGTGGTCTTGTCATCATTCAACAAGTGCCACATGCATTCATTCTGTTGTTTTGTGAACTGTGGTGTCATTCAGGTTTTTCAATTTGGATGTCAATGTTGACATTCTTTCCTTGGTGTTCAATTTCTTGTCTTTCTGTGTAACCTCTTGACTTGCCTTTTGTCTTCAAATAAAAGATTGTTGATGTTGTGTCATTTTCCTTGATGTTTTCCATGAGCTTGGATTCCACAAAATCAATCAATCCTTCCTGAACATCAGAAATCTTGTCTGCAAAATCTTGGTCATCAGACTTCCAATTGTAGAATGTTTGCCTTGATATTCCAAATGCTTTGCAACTTGCATCAATGTTGCCACCTTTATTTTCAAACACTTCAATGAATGTTGACTTGTCTTGTTTCTTCATCTTTTTACTTTTTTAAATTTTGAAGTGTATTGATGATTTGTTTGCCACCAACACCACCATCTTTTGTTTTCCTAATTCCACCCCAACCTTCAAAGTTTCTGATTTTTGTCATGTAGGTGTCACAACAGACTGCCTGTTCACTTACCAATTGACTGTTCTTCAACTTCAAATTGTATTCCTTCAATTCAATGTGATTGTCACACTGTATGCATTTAAAATGTGCCATGTTCCCTTTTTTTATGTGTCCACTTTGTCAAACTGTTGTCTTGTGATTGTCATCAATGTCAATCAATTTCCAAATGTCAAAATCAACTTCTTTGATTTGTCTATACAATGCCCTGACTTCTTTCATGACTTCTTGTTTTTCAGTTTTGGTCACATCTGTTCCTGTGACTGAAATCACAAGACTGTGTGCCTTTTCCATCAATTTGTGTGTCTTCTTTTTCATTTCAATTCTTTCAATAATTCTTCAATGTATTTTGTCAAGCATTCACCACACAACAAATCACAGTGTTTTTCATGCACAATCAATTCACCTTCTTCTTCAGTTTTGAAAGTACATTGACACCAAGAACATTCAAGTTCATCAGTGTCATCAATGATTGAAAATGGATTTTTCATCAATTTCCAGTATTATGTTTTTGTTGTGATGTTGGTGCATCAATCTTCTTTCTTCCTTGTAGTTGTATTCGTATCCAAACACCAATTGGAATGAAATGTCTGTGTTGATTATTTCAGGAATATCAAAATACATGTTTTCAAAACTTTCATCATTTTTCTTTTCACAGTCATACTTCACAACTGTCTGAATTTTATTCTGTGTCATAGTATAGTTTTTTGATGCCTTTGAAACATGATTCAAGGCACTTTGCACAATTAGTTCTTGGATTGTAGTTTGAACCAAAGATGTCATTGTGCAGTGCAACCATTTCAATTTTTGCATCAGTATTTTCTGCCCTTCCTTTTTCAATCTTTGGAAACAGATTCTTCAATCTTGCAATTTGGTCTGTTGTCATTTTCACCATCTTCTTTCAGGACATTTTTCTGATTTCCATTTCACTTTTTCTTCAATTGCACATCCACACTTGTCACATTCAAACCATTCATTTTGTGAATGTGGACAGTTGAAACATTGCATCCATCTTTCTGTTCTTTGTTCTTCTGATGTCTTTTTCAAGCCATCCAAAACATGTTTCACACATGCAATGGTGAAGTTCTTTGCCTTGGTGATCCAAGATTGTCTTTTTCTTTTATAGGTCATATTTCAATGGTGTTGTTTCTTCTTCCATTCTTTTCTTCAAATATTTCATCACTCTGTTTGTTGTGTCAAAAATTGATGTTCTTGAAATCCCTGTCTTTTTTGCAAGTGAATTCAATGTCCATCTTTTACCATTGTTCTGTCCGAACTTGTATAGTTTGAACAGTTCTGCATCATACCAATACAATTCACCAAGAATTTCATGCATCTTTTGAATTGACAGTTCAATGAATTCATTGTGCAATTGATTTCTGACTTCCTGAATTGCAGGTGTCAAGTGATGTTTTTCTGCCATCTTTTCATTTTGGTATTCATTGAATAGTTGGAAGATGTATTTCTTTTGCAACCTGAATTTGTAATGATATGAAGATGTACTTGAATTCCACATGTTCAACATGATTCTGACACAGTAGAATTGCAGTGCATTGTTTTCCTTCAGTTCATTGACAAATGTTTCACCTTTTTCATATAATGCAACAAGACATTCATGCAACAGTTCTTGATGGTCTGCATGACATTTGGTGATGTTCATGGATGCCTGTTTCAATTTCAAATATTCTTTTTCTGTCAGTTGCACTGTTGTCCTTTTGTTTATATATAAAAAGTCATAAAATGTTCAATTCAATCATTCCTTTGGTTGACCAAACTTTTTTTGCATGTACTGTGTGAATGTGTGAATCTTCATCACAAACTGCATCAAAAAGTGCCTTCAGGAAATTGTCAATGTCAGGTCTTGATTTGTGTGGTTTTCCATCATGTGCCAGTCGTTTGGATTTTGTCCATGACTTTGGCATTGGCACAAAAAAAATGACATCAACCTGACCTGAATCAAAGTTGATGCCATAATTCTGCAATGAAGATTTCCATTTCCAATATTTCAGAACAACAGGTCTTTGTTTCCATTTGTCAGACCTTGTCATTCTTGGTTTTGGGAATGGTGCAATGTCAATTTTCATTCTTCATCTTCAATTGCAATCAACAACAAAATCAAGTATCCAATCAAATCTTTGATTGTGTCAATTGTATGGTGATTGATTCCACTGTTTTTGATTCGCATCAACTTGTCATCAATTCTTGCACATAGGTTTTCAGATGCTTTTCCTTTGGCAAAAATGTTTGCAGGTTTTGTTGCAGAATCACCATAGTTTGTGTTTTTAGAAATCAACATTTCCTGAACTTCAGTGACAAATCTGATGATTCTTTTGCTTGTGGGAATGTCAGCTTTGGATTTTCCATTCCTTTCAGTATCCCAAAAATGTTTGTTTTGCATGGTTACAAGGTACAAAAAAACATCATTGAAAATAATCTGTTGAAAACTGTTTGCAAATAAAAAAAACAATGTATATTGCAGCATATTAATCAACTAAATGAAAACAAAAATGACACTATTCGCAAATCAAACTTCAGAAACATCAAAGTGCAACAAACTTATCGACACTGCACTTCAACTTCAAGAATCAGGAAAGGCAGAATTTTCAACTTCAACAAATGACTTTGGTTGTGATACCATTGGAATCAGACTTCACAATAGTATGGTTTGGTATTGGTTTGAATTAAATTTCGAATATGACCAAGTATTTTTTGAAAAAAGATATTCAATGAACACAGGTGAAGAAACAAGTGGATTCAGAACAGGTTTCAAATTTTTAAGAAAATTAGGTTTTTACAAAAACTAAAATCAACCAACCGACCAAACACCTTGCACTGAAACAAATGCAAGGTTTTGGTGGTATAAAACAAAATTTTTAACTTAATAAATAAACAAAATGACAAATTCAATTCTTTTCAACGGACACCACATCACAGACTTCACAATGGATGAAACAGGCAGATTTTCTGTTTCACCACATTACTATCCACCAACAACTGCAAGTGCAGTCAGACAAGTCAATGAACTTGGTGTGACTGATTTGTTGGCATACAATTCAACATCTGCAAATGACATCACAGAATCATTCACAGTTTCAGGTTTTTGTCTATTTGGTGAAAACATAGGTGAAAAAATCATCATGGAAATTCACATTCCAAATGCATCACAAAATGATTTTGAAAATGAAATGTTTGCATCTTATCACATCAAAATGATTGTTGGTGATAGTGATGAATACACAACAGGTGTTGACCTTTACGATTGGTTACAGGTCAAACAATACATTGCAAAGTATTTTGTGCAGGAAGATGATTTGCACAAACTTACAACTGAACTGATGGATGAACTTGATTCCAAATATAAGATTGACAGCAGATTGTCATTGTGTGAATACTATGTGCAACACAAACACAAGATGTCACAAGAAGACAAGAACAGACTTTCAGATTTGATTGAAATGTTCTAATCAATCACAGAACCACAGAACACCTTGCACTGAAACAAATGCAAGGTTTTCTTGGTATTGGACAATAATGTTCAACAATTTAACAACAACAAAAATGGCAATATTTAATGAAAAGAAGAAGGTGGTCAACCTTCAAGATGTGAAACAATGGTTTGACATGCTTATCAATCAGCATGAACACCTTGCAAAATCAAACAAAGAATCTGCAGAAAACTATCATTTGAATGGTATGAAGTCAATGAAAAATTGGTGTGATGGCAGGAAGGATGTGCATGATGCATGTGTCCAAGGATTGAAGGCAGCATTTGAATCAATTGAAAGACTATCACATGAAAAATAAAGATTTGGCAAAACAAGAATTTCTTGACAAGGTCAAGTTGGACTTGGGAACACAGGTGCAGTTTTTTGAATTTAGTTTTGATGACATGGTTTTGTCTTCAATGATTCCTGCATTCATCACTGCACTTTTGTATTGGTTGACATCAATTGATGCCACATTGCTTTTTGCAATGTATGGTTCAAGTTGGTTGACCATGTTTGTTTTTTACTTAATTTATGGAACTAATAATTCAAAATAATATGACAAAATTGAAATCAAAATTGCTGAAGATTCAAAGTGAATTGAAGGCACCAAAGAACCAATTCAATGGATTTGGAAAATACAAATACAGAAACCAAGAAGACATTCTTGAATCTGTCAAACCATTACTTTTGAAACATGGACTGACAATGACCATTTCAGATGACACACATGAACTTTGTGGTGTTCCTGTAGTCATGGCATCAGTTTGTGTTCAGGATGAATCAGACAGTCTGTGTGTCACTGCACATGCAGGAATTGACATCAACAAGAAAGGAATGGACATTGCACAGACATTTGGTTCATCATCATCCTATGCAAGAAAATATGCCTTGAATGGTATGTTCTTGATTGATGACACAAAGGATGCAGACAGTGAAAAACCACCTGTCAAAACCAAAAATCCAGTCAAACAAAAATTGGTTTTTCCATCTGATAACTATGACAAAATAGTTGCATGGATTGAATCAACACCAAATGCAGACATCAACCTTGTTCTTGACAAGTATGAAGTCAGTGCATCAATAAAAAAGGAACTAATCAAACTAATTAAATAAATTTTACAAAATGGAAATATCAGGAAAAGTGTATCAAATCAGTGAAGTGCAAACAGGCACATCAAAAACAGGCAAAGAATGGAAAAGACAGAACTTGGTCATTGACACAGGTGATGAATACAATCCACACCTTTCAATTTCATTCCTTGGTGAAAAGACTGACCTTTTGCACAGTCTTCCAATTGGTCATGATGTGACTGTTCACATCAACTTGTCATCAAAAGAATGGCAAGGCAAATGGTTCACAAATGTGAATGGATGGAAGATTGATTTGAATGGAAGTGTTCAACCTCAACAAGAAGATGATGTGCCATTCTAAGCATGGCAGAATCACAATGAAAGACTGCACAGGTGATTCACCTGTGTTTGTCTTTTCTGATGGAACAAGAATGCCTGTCATCACAATTGGTGGCAGGGAATTACCATTCAACTTTGAACCACTGTCAACTGAAGGATTAATTCCTGAAGTTCGACCACACCGACTTTTGACACAATTCAACAGGTCAGGTGTTTGGGAATTCACATTGATTTTCCAAAACCAATTGACATCTGTCATGAAACAAGATTTGCAGACAGGCAGATGGTATTCAGATGCACATTTTTCAAATTCATGTGGTGTCAAGTTTATTGGCACAATGGAACAGTGTTCTGACTATTGGGATGAACTAATCAAAAACAACACATTTGTGAAACAGGATTTTGAAAAACCTGCAACACCTGAACAGTGTGTGAAATATTACAACAACAACAAAAACATTTTATTCATATAATTATGGCAAACAACAACAAACCAAACAGATTTTTTGAAAACATCACACCTGAAATCATGTGTGAAATTGACAACATCATTGATGCAGCATGTTCAGTCTATAAAATCAAAGCTGCAGACATCAAAAGTCAGGCAAGAATCAAACCAATTCCTGATGCCACTGCAACTGCATCCATTCTCATTGAAAAGTATTTTGACATCAATGAATCTGCACTTGCACAAATATTGAACAGGGACAGAACAAGTGTCTATGCCTACAGAAAGAAGTTTGATGACAGACATTTCAATCCTGCATTCAAGAACAATTTGATGAAGGCACAATTGATTCTTGAAACAGGCAATTTGAATGTGTACAAACACAACATGTCATTGAAAAAGAAATTGATGTCATTGAATGTTCTGATTGCAGACATGCAACAGAAAAGGGATGAAATACAGGAACAAATCAAAGACTTTGCAGATGTTGGGATGGATTAAATTGCACAGGAAGATTTTGGACAATGGAATCTTCACAGGTGATTCAGACCTTCTGAAAATCTTTGTTTGGTGTCTTCTGAAGGCATCACACAAGAATCATCAAGTTGGAATGCACAATGTTGAAACAGGTCAATTCATCACAGGCAGGATTTCTGCAAGTGAACAATTGAACATCAAGCCATCAACAGTCAGGAACAAATTGAATCAACTGCAGGAAAAAGGATACATTGAATTGAATGCCACCAACAAATTTACATTCATAACCATCAAAAATTGGTCAACATACCAAGTTGAAGTGCCTGACAATTCAAAATCTGATGAAAGTCTTGACAATAGGTCTGAAATCTTTGCACAGGAAGTGTCAAAGTTCACAGAATATCACACAGACATGTTGAATGACTTTGTTTCCTATTGGACAGAACCAAACAAGTCAAAGACAAAGATGAAATTTGAACTGCAGAAAACATGGTCACTTTCAAGAAGATTGGCAACATGGTCAAAACGGTCATTCAAAAAATCATCAACTACTGGAAATTCAAAAAAACCAAGTTCAAAAATTGCTGAAGGTCTTGACAAATGGAAACAGGCAAGGCAAATGATTGAACAACAAAACAACAACAAAAATGGATAAAACAAAACAAGTTTGGTTTTTGTATAAGAACCACAAACAACAGTTGCAATTGCACTGTGTTGACATCATTTCCAAGGCATTCTTGGAACTTGGTGTCAGAAATGTCACTGCAGAAGATTTTGTGACACTTGCAAACATATTAGTTGAAGACCTTGCATCCACACCAAAGTTTGCAAAGTTCTATGTTGAAGATGTCCAACAGGCATTTCATCATGGTGTCAGAAACAATGATGACTTCACAGTCAGTGTCAAAGCTTGGTTCAAATGGTTGAATCAATATGAACCCAAATCAAAGGCAAAGAAAGAAAAGATTGCCATTTCAAAACAACAACAATTGGAATGGATTGAAAGAACAAAATTGATTGGTGAACACATAAAAAAAACAAAATCATGATACAAGGATTTGAAAAATACACATTTGAATTGACAGACTTTGAAAAGGAAAAGGTTTTGCCAATTATTGTCAACGGTCTTTCAAATAAGATTGGAAAAGAAAATGCAGTGTCAAACAAGTTGATTTGTGAAAAGATGAACATTTCAGGAATGCTTGGAACATATAAATTGCAGCCACCAAGAATCAGGAAAATTGTCAATCACATAAGAATCACAGGTTTGATTCTGCATCTGTGTTCTTCTTCAAAAGGTTATTTTGTAGCCAAGACAAAAGAAGAAATGAAAGACTATCTTGATGGTCTTGGTCAAAGAATAGATTCACAGACTGCAGTTCATGATTCACTTGTTTTTCAACTCAAAAAATTTGCAGATGAAAGTTGGAAGTGATTTTTCAGGAATAGGTTCACCTGAAGTTGCATTGAAAAACCTTCAGATTGAATTTGAACATGTGTTTGCCTGTGATGTGGATGCATATGCAAAGAAGTCATTTCTTGCCATACACAAACCACAGGTTTTCTTTGATGACATAAGGAACAGGAATCATGGATCTATCAAAAGACTTGACATGTATTTTGCAGGATTTCCATGTCAGGCATTCAGTATTGCAGGAAAAAGAAAAGGTTTTGATGATGTAAGAGGAACACTGTTCTTTGACACTGCAGAATTTATCAGAATCAACAGACCAAAGGTCTTTGTTCTTGAAAATGTCAAAGGTCTTGTGAATCATGATGGTGGCAATACATTCAAAACAATCATTGACCTGTTGTCAAATGGTGGTGGCACTGTCAATGGACAAATGTCATTGGATATGTTTGAAGATGGTCTTGGATACCATTTGCACACCTGTTTGTTGAACACAAAAGATTTTGGATTGCCACAAAACAGGGAACGGATTTTCATCATTGGATTTGATAAGTTTGCAGAATTCAGAATTCCAAAAGGTCAACCTTTGACAACAAGATTGATTGATTTTTTGCAAGACAATCCCGAAAACAAACACATCATTTCAGATGTTTCAATTGATTTTTTGAAAAAACATACAAAGTTCAACAAATTTGAAGTTTTAAAAAATGATAGCATTTGCAAAACATTGACTGCAGGTTGTGGAAAAATTCAAAATTCAAACAATTTTATTGAAGTGCCTGAAAAATTCTATTTGAAACAGAAACAGATTGACAAGTTGGTTGAATACAACAAAAGACAGATTGAAAAAGGAAATGGATTCATGGCAAAATTTCACAATCCAAATGAAGATTTGATGTCTGCATTGAAAGTTGGTGGTGGCAATGCAGATGACCTTGTCCAAGTTGTTGCACATTCACTTTTTCCAAGAAGTTCGAAAACTGGAAAAGGTGGTTCAGGTCATTTGTCAAAGAATGATGGCACAATCTATTGCATAGATGCACAGAACACACAAGCAATTGAAGTCAGGCAATTGAATCCATCAAAAGAATCAGGTGGTGTTCAACCTTATCAACAAAACAGAATCTATGACAAAGATGGTTTGTGTCCTTCTTTGAATGCAGGTCAAGAAAAATGGAAAGGAAACATTGTCAACACAAAAAAAATCAGAAGATTGACACCTTTGGAATGTTGGTTGTTGCAAGGTTTTTCAAAAGAAGATTTTGACAAAGCAGAACAAGTTTGTTCAGATTCGCAATTGTACAAACAGGCAGGAAACACCATTTCTGTTCCTGTCATTCAGGCAATCATCAAAAACATCACAGATGCATTGGCAAAGTGATTGGAAGTGTTCCATTGTCTAAAACAACACCACAGGCAATCACAGACCTTTTTGTGAAGTTCTTTGCATAGGCAAGTGCATATTGATTTGAATCAGTCACACCACAACCAACCTGCATTGCAAAGTGTCTTGCAGTCTTTGTACAGTGCCATGAAACACTGCATTCTGTGTGAATATGACCTTGCACCACAGACTTTCCCCAATTGACCATTCTGTTGTGTGCTGCAGACCTTCCTGAACTTCCTGTTCCATGTGTGTAGATGACACCATCCTGTTCATAGGAATCAACAAATTTCCATGTTGGAACTTCAAGAACTTCTGACAAGTCTTTCAACCACTTTTGTGATATGCCCATTGCAACTGCCTTCCTTGAAATGATGGCATCATGATTGCCAATTGTCACAATTGAATTTTTGAAGGCATCATGCCATGGTTTTAGTTGGTGAATTGCCCTGTCAAGTTCTTCACCTGCACCAAATCCATCAGGATGTGTTTCATGAAATGAACTGAAATGTGAATCAATCAAATCACCAATTATAATGACTTGATTGCAATTGTATTTTTCATACATTTCAAGACAGTGTTCAAGATAGGATTCACCATCATCACACTGTCCTTTGATAAAAGGTGCATGAAGGTCACCAACAATCAACACATTTCTTTTGTTTCTGTTTCTGACATCCATGATGATTTGGTGTTCGTATGGTTTTAACCTCATCCTGACTGACTTTCTGTTTTCTTCTGACATCTATTCTGATTTTTTTGTTTTCTCAATTGTACGACCAACAAAGTATGAACCGTAAACTGCAAGAAGTAGCATTTCATAGACAGGAACAAAGTCTTTGTTGATTTGGAAGTCACCAAGATTTCCATCAAAACAACTAATTGCAACAAATGAAATGGTCAAGAAGATAAGTGTTGCAGGTCTGATTGACTTTGACAACTTGTTTCCAAATTGCATGTCTGCCTTCCATCTTTCTGTGACTTGATTCTGTGCATTCATTTCTGCATCATTCAAGATTTTCTGCAATTCATTTTTAACTGTCTGCAGTTCTTCTTTGTTTGTGATTGTGGTGTCAAGAATGCCTTCTGCACTTTTGAACAATCCACTGAAAAGGTTTGTCAGTATGTCCATAAAACTTCACTTGGTTTGTTATTGGTTGAAATGTCACAATGTATGAAATCCGAGCTGACACCAATTCTTGTGATGCCAACAGACAAAAGTGCCTGAATGATTTTGAACCTTTTGTGTGATTCTGTGCATACAATGTCACATGCTTTGCCTTCAAGATGTGCAGAATTTTTTGATGCCTTCAGACCTTTGTCAATCAATTTTTGATTGTGTTTTTTTGTTCGGTAACCACTGGAAATCTTCCAAACAAAATCACATTGTGACCTTGCAGAATCAAGAAGTTCAATGAATTTTTTGTCCATGTATTTTGCACCTGAACCACTTTCTGACCTGCAATCAAATTCAGAAAAGGTGAAAAATTTGAATGGTGAATCTGACATCTTTTTGTTTTTATTTGAATTTACTTGTTTTATTCAAAATGATTTCTGACACTGTTTTTGTGCGTTTTAAGGCACTTTTGATGTTTTGGCATATCAATACACCAAAAAGTTGTGATGTTGCAACAGGCAAAATTTCCTTGATAAGCAAAACACCTAAAATTGCACACAAAAAAAAATCATTTTTTTCTTGCATATAAAAAAAATATCTTTTTTTATTTTTGATTTTTCTTGTGCATCATCTTCTGCACTGTGTAAACTATAGACAACAACAACAACACAATCTTCAAAAGATTTTCAAGGTCAGTGAATGTCACTGTCATCAAAGTCATTGAATTGAATCCAAGAACTGCAAGGATTTCAGGAATCATTTTTTTGTCCATTTCTGTTTTTTTTTAGTATCCAAAAATGTCTTCAATGCAGATTCATTTTTGATTTTGATTTTGTATTTTGAAAGTGATTTTTTTTTCATTTTAGTATTTGTGGTCAAGAAAATCATCAAGTGTCACATTGCCAATTCTTTTCTTTGGCATCTGTTCCAAGTTCATGCCATTGAAAAAGTTCTTCTTTGAAGGTCTGACATCTTCATTTGTGTTTGTGCTATATTCAGGAAACAAATCATTGTTGTGGCATAGATAGTCAACCAACCTTTCAGTGTACCATTCTGCAGTGTTTCTGACTTCCTGCCTTAAAAACTTGATGTCATCAAGTGATGCAGGTGTTCCTGTTTCACTGTTCTTTCTCATGATGTCCTTGTTCTGAAATTTGAAACCAAGAAAAACAATTGATTCATAAAATGTCCACTGAACAAGTGCAGGTTGAATGTAAGTGTTCACCAAAATCTTGTAGTTTTCATTCCCTGAATCACCAAGTTCACCATCCTGAATCAATGTCTGCAGCTTGTTATCAAGGTCTGAACCAAGTTTTGTCAAGATATACTTGTCCTGTGCAATCTTGATGTTTGGAACAAGAAGTTCAGTGTCAACATTTTGATTGATTGTGGTTGATTCTTTCAACCTATTTTCTGAAATGTAAAGTGTTTGTGTTGCCATGTTTATCTTCTCCCTTTGTTTGCCATGTCTTTAGGTTTTGTCTGTGCAATCTTGTCATCAAGAATCACACCTGCCTGTGTCAATGCCTTGTTTGTACTTTTTTTGTAATTTTTGATAACTGTTGCAGGTAAAAGTTCACCTGCAGGAACATTGATTTTGTTTCCATTTTCATCAATGGCATTGTAACCAAGTGTGAAATCCTTTGGCACTCGCCTTCTCATATATACAACCCTGCTGAAATGATGTCCACAATTGACACCACCCTTCCAAAGAAAAATGTCATAAGTGTCTGAACCACCTGCACCAAATCCTTTGTTCAATGGTTTGGTTGATAGTTTGTCAATGTCTTCTTTTCTGTACACATACCCCTTGTTTTGTGCATTGTCAACCATCTTTTTGCAAAACTTTCTTGAATTGCTTTTCAATTTTCCAGTGTATCGATATAAAACACGAAACATCATGGAATCACCCCATGGTGTTGCAATTCTGTTGTTGCCTTTTGGAATGTATGGAATGGATGCAAGTTCAACATTTGCCATGTTTTCATCTTCATTTTCACCATCTTCAACAGGTGATTCATGAATTTCTTCCCATTCATCAACATTCACAACATGTGCAATTTCATCAAGTCTTTCAAGAAGTTCATCTTCAATGTCATCATTCATGTCATACTGTTGACAGGAACAATCATCACAAGATCCATCTTTTTTTTTGCATTTTTCATCTGCAAGTTCAACAGTCAATTCTGTGTTTTCCTGTTCAACTGTTTCATCTTCTTTTGGCAATGCATCAAAACCAAGTTCTGCACGAATTTCATCAACTGTCAAAACTTCTTTCAACACATCTGTTCCAAACCTTGAATTGATTGGTTTGACTTGTTCAACAGACAACTGAACATTCATGTGGTTGATTTTCATCACCTTGTCAATGAATGACATCAAAACAAGTTGGAATGGTTCAACAACAGTGTTCATGTACAATTCAAATGATTCCTGCAATTCATTTCTTCCACCAAGTTGACCTTCTGTTTTCACACCAAGAAGTTGTGGTGATGTTATTCTGTGCGAAATGAAAAGGTTTTGAACTGTCAATTCATTCAACACAATATATTGTTTGTCTGCATCACTTTGTTGAATTGGTAAAATGTCAGGTTTTCTTGATGCATCATCTGAAAATGAAATGACCATTGAACCTGCATTCTGCACACCTTGGAATTTTGACTTGATTGAATTTTCAATCTGAAATCTTTCTTCCTGTGTTGGAATCCCATTGTTGAAGTTCACCCACATTGAAGGTGCAAAACCATTTGAAATGTTGTTCATGTGAAATTCTGCAGTCAATTTGTCTGTGACTATCCATGGCACTGCTGCCCTGTAATCAGGTGCAGAATATATTTCCTGACCTGCAGTGTAGATGCCACCATAAAACAATTGTGATGCATCTGACCTGTCCATTGTGTTGAATGCTGCAATTGGTCTTGGAACAAATTCTGCTTTTCTATACTGTGACCAATCTGCAGAAATCCAATATTCACCAACTTTTCCTTGTTCATTCACTTTTCCTGCACGAATATGTTCAACAGGCACATGATACATTTCTGAAATCTTTGTCTTGTCTTTTGACCATATCACATTGACTGCAAATGCACCTTGCAACTTGATGTCATGTGAAAGCTTTGACCACACATCATGAAGTGATTCATCATTCCTGTTCACTTTGTTCATGTATTGTCTTGCCTTTGACAATGTTTCTGCATTTTGGATGTCTTGGTTTTCAATAACAAATCCACGCCCTGCAATCATTTGTGCAGTTGCATTGACAATTGCAGAATGTGTTGGACTTGTGTTGTATATGTCAATCAAAAATTGTGGATATGAATTTTTTAGTTCTTCAGTGCCATATTCAATCCAATCACCATGACTTGTTTCCTTGACTTTTGGTGTTGTCATTTCACTGAATTTCACATTCACCAAATTGATGTTTTGATTCTTTGTGTCTTTTGACACTGTTCTTTTCTTCTTTGCCATTTTATGAATTTAAGTGAATGAAATTGGTCACTTGATTTGTGTGTTCAACTGTTGTCAATTCATCTGTGTCTGTCACAGTCATTTTTCCAACTTCCAAAAGTTGTTGGATGTCAGAACTTGTTTCATCAAGATTTGTTGCAGATGTTTGTTCATAGATTTTGTATTGCCAAAAACCTGCAACTGAAATTTTCACAGTTCCATCTGTTGTTTCTGTTGAAATTCCACCTTCTGTCAAAATTAGTTTGTCAATCCTTTCATTCAAAGTCACATCAGATGAATTTGCATTCAGAATTGTTTTTGATTTTGTGTGTTGTTGGTCACTTTCAAAAACTAACAACAAATAGGTGTTCGATGTCAAATTCAGTCTTTCTGAAATAGTCACAAACAAATTGTTTTCTTTTGGAACTTCTGAATCTGCAAGTTTTAATGAAACATTGTCTAAAGAACCGATGAAAGCATTGTTGTTCAATTGAAAACTTGATTTTGTTCCATTACTTGTTATCAATGCAGTCTTTGTTCCTGTTGTTGCACTATCCAATGTAACTGTTCCAAATGCAGAACCCCCACCTGCAAGTCTGAAATTGTTGCCATTTGTTGAAACAACATTGTATTTCAAAATATAATTTTTGACTGTTAAATCTACAACATTATATTGTATCAAAAAACTATTTGTTGAATTAGGAAATTTGGCAACACCATCTTCAATCACAGTACTTCCAATGAAAGACCAATCATCAGAATTTGCAAATTGTCCATTTTCAATCAGTTCAGGTGTATCTAAAATAGTTCTTCTTTGGACAAATATCATTTTTCTTCTTCTTCAGATTCAATTTCCAGTTCAACATCTGCAAACATTTCATCCTGTTCTTTCTTTGGAATATTTTCAAAATATGCCTTGAAACCTTCAGAACTCAACATTGCAATTTCATCCTGTGTCAAATCAACTGCATTTCTGTACATTCTTGAAATCAAAAACCTGTGTTTTTTGTACTTGCTTTTTATTCTTTTCATGATGTCCTTTTTGTTTATATATAAAACAGAACCATTTGTTCACTTTTGTCAAGTTTAATCAAAAAAAAAGATGCATTTCTGCACTTTTTTCTTGTAATATATATACAAGAATTAATTTATGATT
>UEXM01000895.1_pt1 | contig 28469 bp, 30 predicted proteins | sample 1796661 | NCBI WGS metagenome assembly UEXM01 (sample SAMEA4772469, study PRJEB27181) | metagenome
AATTCCAGTGAATATAACCAGTGCCATTTGTTCTTATTTCTAGGTTTTGATTTGAACCTGTTTGGTTAATCAATGTGCCACTAAATTCTAAATCACCGTTATGTAAATCTGGTGCTTCTAATGTTCCACGAGCGTTAATTGAACCACCACCAACAGATGGGCCGAGATTAACTGTCGTGTCGTTTAATGTTGTTGTGTTGCTCCTAGAAGCCATATTAATAGCACCTGCTGTGCCAGTGGCACCACCTGCAAAAATATCAATCGTCTGACCAGTATCGGTTGTAAAATTAATAGTATCCGCATCATCAGAACCAAGAACAGGGTGGTCGTCAATATATAATGTGCCTGGTCCTAGATACAATGAATGCCATCTTTTTGAAGATGAACCAAGATACTGTGCGTTATCTGTTGCAGGAATAATATTACCACCTACTGTTGTTAATGCTGTATCTACTCTTGCATCAGTATAATATAAGTTTGTTGTGCCTTCGCTTAAATCATCTGTGTCGTTATTGCTGATATTATCTTCTGTGGCAGCGATTGTAAGGTTACCAGCATCGTCATCTGTTATAGTAACGTTTGCACCTGCTGTAACTGAATTTAGAGTATGAATTCCACCTGCTGAAGTGTTAATTAATGAAATACCACTACCTGAGGTTGTTATTGTTGTGTCAGAGGCCGCACTGGCTACCTGAACTGTATAAACTGTGTCGTCTACGTATACTTTAGTCATTATCGTGTTACCTCCGCTGTTGTGTCTGCTATTCCCTCAAGAATACGGGTAACAGTTCCGTCTTGTTTGACCCACTCAACATCATAAACTAATCTACCACTAGATATAGTGGCTGAATCTGTTGCTGACAATGACCACGCAACAACACCATTTGTGCCGTCTGTGATTGTGAATGTGAATGTTGCTTGAATATCTGTTGATGAATGATGTTTTCTTACTTGACCACGAAAAGTATCATTCGTAATATTAATGACAACATCATTATCATCTTTTAATGTAATTGATTTAGAAAAAGTTGACCCTTGGTCAATCGTTATATCGTGAGATGCCATATGTTTTCTCCAGAGAATTTATTAAAGCCGTCGCTTGTATATGTATTTATCTATCTGGAGATGGTAGTAAACATATGAGAAAAAAACACTCAAAAACTTGACAAATCCTAGAATCAGTGTATACTGTAAGTATAGAAAGTAAGAAATTAAGTACTTTCTTAGTAAGAAGTGAAGTATCAACACTAATTTTGATACATTATAAAAAAGGAAAATACAATGAAGACAGAAAAAGAATTAAGAGAGATTGGCAAGAAAGTGTTATTTGACTATGATATAAAATATGGTTATGTAACAGTCATATCAACTAAAGGTTGGGACGATTTATACTACCTAACACCACTTAATGATGATGTATTAGAAGACGCATTTAATTTAGAAAACTTATTAGATTATTACACTGATTTAGTGCGTGAGTGGGAAGCCGCTGATGGCATTGATGAAGCACTTGAGTTAATGAAGAAAGATGTAGGTTATCATAGTGATGGGTTTGAAGGTTTATTTAAGTCATATAAACCTATGACAGAAGTAGATATTACAGAGATGAAAGCAAAGTATGACGAGTTAGCAAAGTCATTAGTTAATTAATCATTAATCATCGTAACATTTAACAAAAGAGAGCAGAAATGCTCTCTTTTTTTATGTCAAAAACTTGACAGAATAGGAATATGTGGTATAATACTAGTATAAAGAATAAAAAAGTGACGTATCAACACTAATTTTGATACATTAGAGAGGCTCAAAAATGATAAACAAGATATACATCCCTACAGTAAATCGTGTAAATCAACAAATTACATATAATAACTTACCAAAATCACTACAAAAAAGAGTAGTTATGGTTGTTCAGTCTTGGGAACGAGACCAGTACGACTATGATTGTGAGTACTTAGTTCTTCCTGAAGAATTCAACTTAAGTGATTATCACTGTCTTGCTAAGACAAGAAAGTTCATTTATGAAACTGCTGGTACTGACAAGTACTGTATCTTAGATGATGATATTAAGTTTATTATGCGAAACAAAAAGTACTGGTCAGACGAAGGTGACCAGTGGAGAATTAATCCTAAGACTGGTGAGTCAGTAACTAAAGAAGCGTGTAAAGATGAAGATATCTTAGATATGTTTAACTTGTATGACAAATGGTTAGACGAAGTTTCTTTTTGTGGCGGCGTTATGGCGGGTTCACCTCCACCTAATGTTGCGTTTAAAGAAGACAGACCAATCTTTAGTCAGTTGTTTGTTAACGGTGCTGACTTACATCATAGACTTGATGAGTTTGATTTAACATCAGTTCGTTATGACGAAGATTGTTACTTTCTGTTACAGTTGCTTTCTAAAGGTTTCAAAATCAGAGAAAGTTCGAGGTATAACGTGTTCAACTTAAGTTGTAACGGTAAAGTAAAAGACACTCTGTGGGCTAACACGACTAAAGAAGAAGTTAGAAGATGTTACAGCATCATTGAGAAGAAGTTCCCTGCGTTCTATCAGTTGAAAGACAAACACGGTAAGATAATCACTACGAATGCGTTTCGTGGTTTTGTCGGTAAGAGTGTTCAGTGGAAAAAGGCTTACAAGTCAAGTCAAGTTGCTTAACAACTAAACAAACAAGCAAAGAAAAACCCCTCGATTAAGAGGGGTTTTTTGTTTACTAACTCTAGTAAACTATTGCACTCGCAATTCTTTTATTGAAATATCAAATAACAAACCCAAGAGATATCAATTGCTATAATATTTAGATAGACTAATGATATCAAATTGTTTCTGAGTTTCATATATCTTTCATTCATTTCTACTTGGCTAGGCATATTCTTCATTTTACTTCTCCTGTTCAACCCATTTATATAATCTTCTTTTACATATTGACCACATATGACCTTCTCTGCAATTGTATTTCTTTGCTAAGTCTCTTACGCATCCGTGATAGACATTAGAATCGTAGTCATTACGAATTGCTCTAATTTCATCTGGCGTAAAGCGACAATTATCACCAGTTTGTTTTGCTTGACGCATTACATCTGTCATATTTTTTAGAACAATATGCTCTGGATTAACACATTTGATATTGCCACACGACCTAGTTAACTTTGCTTTATCACTTTTACCAGGAACAGTATTGCCTAGAAGTTCCCATATAGCAGAATGAGTCGTTCTCATAGATTGTGTTTGTGCCCATCTGACCATTGGATACCCTTGACGATGCCAAGGGCCGTTCCAAATGTGACAATCGCCTTCTTCTGTTGTGCGTTCTTTTATTCTTTCGAGCGTCAGAAATTTAATTTTTGGACCTGATTTATTTTTCATACAGTACTCCTATAAAGAAAACAAATCACTATCAGTAATCGCACCAGTTGCCTCTTTTGCTGGTTTCATATACTTTTTGTTTAGTGGTTTGTCTACTAATTCTAACAGTCTCGGAGTACTGTCTGCGTTCCATAAACCATCATCTTTGAGTAGTTTAACGTTATTGACTTTTAGATAGAAACCTCTCCAATCAGTTTCAATGATTTCTTTCCATTTGTCATAATTGTCATTTGATGGGTCAATGTATGTGTGTCCACGTCTTTTGACATTATCAGCATCTTTATAACTTCCTGAGATATGATAGTAATGATTGTCGTTTACTTTTGATTTCTCATAAGCAACTCTTTCAATAAGTACTTCCATATCATTTCCTCTTATTATCTCTAGCAATGAGTTCATTGATTCTATCAATCTCATATTCTGCTGTAAGAATTTTAGCACTATCTTTCATTTCTTTTGCTTGTGCTAATCTATCTGTATGAATCTTCAATAACGGAGCAAATTGACCAGTATACTTCTTAGTCTTTTTCTCTGTCTTTTTAGGTTCATCTTCTGTTGTTATTTCTTTTATTTCTTTCCATTTCGCCATTATTTTCTCCTAATTTTAATGATAACAATTTATTACCATATCTCTTACTATAACATAATTGACTCTGAAAGTCAACTAAAGTATTTATCTATTTCTATTAGACGTAATTATGCTTAAATTATACGATAATATTAAAACACTCATATCTGATGCCAAAGGCATCTAAAACGATTTGTTTTAATTCACTCGCTTTGCTCGTTCAATAAAGCCAAATCATTTTATTGTTTCCACAAACAAATAATTAAACCACAAGTAAATGATAATTCATTTAATAATTATAATCCACTTGAAGATGAGCCCATAGTCACGCCTACTACGGCGCAACTAAAAGATTACTTGAAGCAATCGTCCATTACTTAATCAACTCAACTCTTACGAGAAAGGCAGGTTTTGCTGTCTCCTTTTACAAGCGTGTCTGTTTAACGCAAAGCATCACTACCGATTAAGCAGTACTTGTGACACTTTTGTTGAATACTCTTTCGAGCGTGTTTTTCAACTCACTTAGTTAATATTAGTTTAATATTAGCCTATTCACGTATTTCTACGCTACAACCATTAAGACAAGTGAAAAGCAGTACCACATAGGGGGTTCTTTTAAGGCATCCTGCGATTAACAGGGTAGACACTTGAATTTAGATAATAAGCAATCCAGATTACCCTACGACATCACTAGGGATTCATCAACACTATTATAATCGGCGTGTCAACCTTAATCTTATTTGTAGGGTTCTGTGGGGGGAATTGTATTAGATTTGTATTAGTGTTTTTGTTTTCTACTAGGTCGTCTTCTTTTGCCATTTACAAGTGGTCTACTATCACGTTTCTTAGGTTTAACTTTAAGAAGTTCGTCTGCCATTTGCTTTAGTTGATTTGTTGTATATTTTGTATTCATCTTTATATACTAACATACTCTAAAAGAGATGTCAAGCATTTTATAGTTTTATTTAGCATATTAATGAAAAAACCCCTCAATTAAGAGGGGTTTTGAGTGTTTATTCGAGTAATGGCAGTAACTAAAATAAACAATGTCAAGGATTACACTAAAATCCTAGGAGATAACAAAAGTAATACAAGGCTTTTGTTATAATAGTATTTATACTTTTGCGAAAGCGACTGCTTTCATTTTCTTTGCAATTGACTCTGTGTCTTCTGCAACTTCTGAATCATAGATTTGAATTTCCCAACAATCTTTACGAATCATAATATCACAGTCACAATCTATTTTATCTAAACTAGGATTATTTGTTAAAATTAATCCTTTAGTTCTAGCAGGCATACTCAGTCTACGTGTTGCTCTCGCATCTTTTATTCTCATAAACTTTTTAATATCGAGTACTTTATACAATTGATTTTCCAGCATTTGATTTATTCTGTATTCATTATTATAACTCATTTTGTTGCCCAAGTCAATACTTTAAGTTTTTGAATAATCATATTTAATATTTGGTCCATATTGTGTTGGATGTTTTCCAACATTCAATACTGCACCCCAAGGAGTCCATACCTTGAAACCGAACTCTCTTGTTTGGTTAGTGAACGGACTTCTTGGATACCATTCACCACTGCTTGAAACCTGCCCTATTATATTGCCGTTTTGTGACCAATCATAATATTCTTCTCGTGTTATAGGAGAAAATGTTATTATTGAACCGTCTAATGTGAGAGTGCCAGTTTGCGTAAGCCTATCATCAATTATGTAATCTCGGTATGATAAATTTGGTTTTGGTAAATAGTCTCCTCTAAACCAACTGCCACCCGGTCTTGCATTATGTTTTTGCCAGCCCATTGTATTACCATCACCAACGTAATTAACGTAGTTCGAGGTTGTCGACCACTCACTATAATGGTTATCAAATACTCTATATTCGAGGTCGCCAAGTATGTCTTTATCCCAATAATTGCTTATTGGTAATTGTCCCCAATTAGTAAGGGGTGTATTTTGTCTAGCAATAAGAACACTAAAGTTGTAAACTCTCGTTGCCTTTCTAATTGATATTGTATCATTGATTGATAAATTATCTATTCGATTAGTGGTACGTGGTGAATACCAATTACTTCCATAACCAGACGTTTCAGAATACCAAAGTTGTAGCCCAACTTGATGTTTATATGTAAGTTGTCCATTTGCTATCTGTGATTCTGTTCCAGTATAAGTTTTTTTGTGAATCGTAAAGTTAACGGTATGTGTCGTATCGTGGCTTGAAATATTTGCATTTGCTTCATTGATACCTGTAACATAAATTCCAGAATCTAACATTGAGTGAATATCTTCTCTAGTTCCGTAACCAGTGTCAGTTATATTAAGAGATGCACCTAACAATGTCATTAGTGTTCCACCCGAGAATACAATTTTATATTGAGAAGTAGTATCAACGTCTACGATTGTAATTGGTCTTTCATATGTTAAACCTTTGTTTACCGTTAATTGTTTAGGAGTCAATGTTACATCAGCAAGACCCGAAAAAATATCCGCATCTGAGGCACTAACATCTATTCCTGAAATAAATTCATCTGCAACATAATACTGTAAGTTTTGGTTTGCTGTTCCATATACAAACTCGGCGGAATCTGTTCCAGTTGCTGTTCCTATGTTAACATCTGTTGCTTGAACTATATCTGCTGAGCCTGTTATGTGTCTTGTTTGTGAGTAAAGAATATCAAAATCTATATTAGTATCTGCTAAAGGAGTCACTTGTAAAACATCAATAGCCGCATTCACAACTTCTTTTGTTCCTGTAATTATTATCTTATCACTGTTATTACTTGTGAATTTAGCATCACTACTAGGTGTGCATTCTAATTCTACCGTATATGTCACGCCTGTAATAGTAGGATTTACTGTTTCTGTTATTCCTATAGTCTTACCACTAAACAGTGATGTAACTGTGTTTTCTTCAAATGTCATTGCTGGTGTAACTGAAGTTACATACGGAGTTACTGCTGTTCCAGTAACTGTTCCGATGTTAACTGTTCCGTCTGCTTGAACTAAATCAGCATCACCACTACGATAACGTGTTTGTTTATAAAGTATTGATGGATTATTTGAACTATCTAATGTTGGTGTAAACACTAATGCTTTTAATTCTGCGTTAACATCTTCGGCGTTTCCAACTGCTGTTACGTAAGTTGAACTACCTGTTGTTCCCCATTGACCATCTGCGTTAGGACTAATCTCTACTTCGACTTGATATGTTACCGCGTTACCTGGATAAAGTGGGTCAGCCGTTGCTGTTTCTGTGATACCTACATCTTTGCCTGCGAATATTGTTGTTGGCGTGTCTTCATTGTATGCCATATTCGAAACTGTTGCAAAGTAAGGGTCAATAGGAGTTCCTAAGTTAAAGTTTGTAGAACCTGATGCATAATGATTGTATATAGTAGAATCTTTAAGTCTTGTTATTTTATATTCAAACCAGAAACTAGTGGCTGTTGGTAAGTGGTCGGTTGGAGTTGTCATATCCAAAAATGGAATCATTTTCATATTAGCCATAGCAGTGTTTACTTCTGCTTTTGTTCCTGTGATGTTTAACTTTGAAGCATCTGTTCCTATTCCAGTTACAGTTGCACCACCGTTGTTTGTGCAGTTCCAAACCGCTTCATTCATTGGTTGTGATGCTGATGCTGTTCCTGTGCCTGAACCTACTCCTGTTGCCGTAAATGTAACACCAACGGTGTTTGCTGATGCACCGATGGCTGTAAAGTCTGTGTTGCCCACTGTTACAATAGTATGTGTGCCTCCAGTAACAAATGAACCTGCTGTTAAAACTTTATAATGTTTTGCTCTTGCTTCTATTTGAAAGTTTGTGTCAAACCAGTCTGCGTGGTCTACGTTCTCTGTTGCTTTGTCTGTTATTACAACACCAGAATTAAAAGATAAACTTTCAATCTGGTCTTCATTCCAAGCGATACTAGATGGAACTGTGATTGCATAATTTGATGTTGCTGTGTTAGTAGCAAAAGTAGTTGATGCTGAATCACCCACATATACAATAGGAAAAGTGTCGTGTAATCTAGTAATTTTATACCATACAACTGGACCAGCACCAAAGTAATCTATGTCTGGAATAAACTTCATAGTCTGTAATGCGGCATTTATGTCTGCTTTTGAACCAGTCATTACTAAGTCATTTGCGCCTCTACCAGTTCCTGTGATTACCAATGAACCAGGAGTTGCTGTGCTTAGTGTTCCGTGGTCGTAAAAATTAGTAGTAGCACTACTAATCGAGTCGGTCATCCAAGTTTCTAGTTTATATTCTGTTTGATAAAACGCAGAAAGTGGTGACACATATTTTGGATTCTCTGTAACTTTATCCAGAATTTGCACTCCACTATCAAATTGCTTTGTTACGTTTTCTTCCCAAGTTACAGTTTGTCTTGTTATTTGGAATTCTGCTGTATTAGATGCTGATAAAAACTTTGAAACTACCTCGTGAGGATATGAATATTGACTGCCATTAGGTTGTATTGGACCTAATGGAGTCAAATAAGTATTATCAACTACTCGTTTAATATAATACCAAATCCAAGGACCATCACCTTCAAAATTAGGATTAGGTGTGAATTCTAAATTTTGCAATGCTGTGTTTACTTCATCTTTTGGTCCAGAAATAGTAAACGCATTACCACCAAATTCACCGTTACCGCCTTGTCCGTTTGTTGCTGAAATTGTTAAATTTGTTCCTTGTGATGCAGTTGCAACTCCTAACGTGCCGTCTGTGTAATCGCCACCACTATAACTTGGTTCATACATTTCACAAGCAACTATATAATGTGTGCCAAAATATGCACCATCTTCTACTTCATCTGCTGTGTCTGTTATCTGTAATCCTGAATTAAATGCTTGTGTTACATCTTCGTCCCATACTTGGTCTATCAATTGTGTTATTGAATATTCACCAACTGGTGTTCCTGTCATTGTAAATGAACCAGTTGTTGTTGGAGGTGAACCTCCTCCACTCGTTCTTACTGCTGAAAATGAAATTGTATGATTTGCGTTAAAGTCTGGTGCTGGAATATACTGAAGTGTTAATAGGTCTGCGTTAACATTATTTCTTGTTCCTGCTAATGTAAACACACCATTACCAACACTAGTTAATGTCGCCGCTGTTCCTGATTTTTTTAAACTACCAGTTGTGACACCTAATGTAAATGTGATTGTAAAGTTATTATTAGCATTATGAACAATTTGTGGAACTGTTCCAGTGCTAAAAGAATATGCGTTATCTTCTACGTATGTGTGAGCCGTAGAAGTGTTTCCCATTTCTTCTACGCCTGTTCCCGATACTGCTACTGTTTGTAATGTGCTTGTGTATGATGAACTAATTGCTGAACCAGTATAAGTTAACTGAACAGTCATATCGAAATCAGAATCATAATCTGTTTCTGGTGTAAATGTTATATTACGAAGTGCTGTTAATAATGTTGCTTCAGACGAATGTGACACTTCATATACGCCTGTTCCTGCTGTATATGATTGTGTTATACCTGCTGTGCTTGATGTGATATTAGATGCGGCTGCGGTTGGAACTGTAATAGTTGCCGCAAAACCGTCAACATCTGCTGGAACACTTGTTGTTGTTAATGCACCAAAGTCCCAAGTAGCGGCTGTGTCTTCTATGTATGATTGTCCTGGAACTGTAGTAAGTCCAATAACATTATCAGCATACCAAATACTTTTAGTTAAAGTTGAACCAACAACACCATTTGAAAGTGTAAAGAACATATCAAATGTTGACTTATTAGCCTGTCTGTAATATGACACAGTGTCAAGGTATGCTTGAACTTCTGCTTTTGTTCCAGTAAAGTTAATTCTGTTAGTATTATTATCTGTTGAACCTGGTTTCTTGTCACCAATAAATGAATTATCAGCAGAAGTAAATCCTCCTGTAGCAGTTCCTGTGTATGTAGTCGTTGTGTTGTAGTTTCTAAATTCACAAGTAATAGTTAGTGGGTCTGTATCAGTTTTTTGGTCAATTGTGCCTAAGTCAAGTAATCCGCCTGCTACCGCACTATGGGCGGCACTAGATGCATCTTCATCTGCTGGAACAACTGACCAATAAGGTCTTTGTTTGCCAAATGTCGGTTGAGTTGCATCAAATGTTATTTCATAAGTTCCGTCTAAACTGCCATCACTAAGGTCATAAACTTTTAATTCAAAAACTGTATCAGGAATAGGAACGGTATCTGCTGGATTTTCATTCGTATAATTACCAGTAGTTTGATTTGTTTTTGTTGCTGTTGTTGTCCAACTTCTAACTGCTGGATAATCTGCTGGAAATAAATCTAAGGAATCTAAAACAGCGTCAACATCTGCAAGTGGACCCGAACAAGTCCATTCGAATTTTGCTTTATTATATGAAGCAACTGCTGAACCAGAACCTGTAGTTGAAATGTGTCCTGTTGCGTCCCACTGATTTACTGTTCCAACTGGTAAATTTTTTGGTGCTATTACAACTTTAACATTTGTAAGTCCACTATGTGTTCCTGATAAGTCACCCGAAGCAAATCCCCAACTTGTTTTGTTAAATGGTGTATATGTAACTGTTTTATTTGCTAATGCCATAATTTATTCCTATATTGTGTTTGCCCATACTCTAGTATATTTATCGGGGTCAAATTTCTGTGCTGTGACGGCATATATTCCATCCTCGCTTTCTTCAATAGCGATAACTCGATAATTACCAGAGTCGAGTGTTGAACTGCCTGTGTAGATATTCCATACTGCGTCTTTCTGAAATGTTCCACTCATTGATACTGTAGTACCAGATGCTGTTCCGTATTGAATAACACCACTCGTGTCCATCACTGCAATGTTGCCAGAAGCACTTCTATCTAATGTGAGTGTTGAACCATTTACTGCTATTACACGACCACCTGTGTTGTTTGCACCATCTGGTCTAAGTCCATCACTTAAGCAAATTAAATCTCCCGGAAGCGTGTCGAAGTGGTCCCACCCAGCAATGTAAGTTACTGTTTCTGAATTTGATGCTTCTGTGTGATATACCCAAGCGGCGTGCCATACTGCTTGTTGTTTAACTGAACAGCCCCATAAATCAATCGTTGTTTCTCTCTCACCGAATGTTGCGATACTGGCACTGTTTCTATACTGAATTTCTTCTAATCTATTATAATTATCTTTGTTTGCGTATTTGACGTTAATAACATTATATAAGTTATCAATAGAACCACTTTGATACATCAAGTTACCAGCATTTGTTTGATTAACAATTTTCTTAACTGTTGGTGTATAAGCAGGGAAATCTGAGCCAGCAGAATACGGATATGACATACCATCATAAATCAATCTAGGATTACCATTCAAGTAAACAAACTTGCCGTGTCCTAAAGCCGCTATTTTCTGTAGTACTTCAATCTTTGATTCAGCACCATAAATGATAGCGTGACAATCGATAATGTCTTGACCTTGTTGGTGTTGAGAACACCAGCCAGAGAATTGCCATATATCATAATATAAAGCGTCTTTTTGTTCTATTGTAAGTTTAGAGTTTATCTCACTTCCTAATCCGTATGTTGTATTCGTAAAATAATCGAAGAATACCCACGCTGGGTCAGTAGACCACTGATTAGGCTGATATGATGTGATAGCACTTCCATATCCAGATGAGCGCCAAGATAAAAATTCAGAATAAGTTCCTGGACCTGGTCTTTGTATCAGTCTACCTGCTACCATAAATCCTACTTCTGATAATGTAGTTTGACCGTCACCTTGTGGTGGACGATAGGCTACTTGAGCATAAGAAATTGCTGTGTCATTAAGTGTGTTTGAAAATGCTAATGCTGGTAAGAACTTCGCTTTCAAGTTACCTGCGTTTCTTACTGGTTGTGATTTTCTACTAGGAGTAACACCGCCACCAATTGTCGATATTGATGTTACCATTGTGCTTGAACCATCTGTTGGTGTTACACCATTCAGACTGCTACCTAGCCCATTTTCACCTGTAACTGTAACAACATCACCAGATGCTGTAGCAATAAACTCTGGGTCACTTGTAGCACCAGAGATAGCACCAGCAATTAATCCTGCCGCTGTTGCATTATCTGTTGTGCCAGTGATTTCAGCCATAATGGCTGTGCCGTTAACTGAACATAAGAATGTGCCAGTGTGGTTACTTAAAACTGTGATTTCAAATGTTGGCGATGAATGTGATGTAGTTGCTTGTGAACGAATAGTTCTGTTATCTAAACTTGAACCAACTGTTGTTGAAATACTTAATGTTAATGATACATCACCTAATGTTGCTGTAGTACTTGAGAATTCTACTCCACTATTCAAACAAGTTGTCAAGTCTGCTATTGTTCCAATCAGACTCAAACTCGAAGTATCTTGTCCGCTTCTTGCTACAGAAGATGGTAATGTTGTGACATCTAATGTTCCGTGTGAAACTGTTAATGTTAATGTGTTGTCTATAACTGTGTCTGTGTTTGTTACTTCTATCGTTGGTAGTGTAACTGTGGTCGCAACACCATTGCCAGGATAAGATGCGTCTTTACCAGTAACAAATGGTATTGCGTCTGCGGCTGGAACTGTAACATCACCTTGTGTTCCTGCATTTCCTGAATCACCACTAGCACCTGTATATCCGCCATCTCCTATTTCTCCAGGTTGACCCATTGTAGAATAATCCCATACCAATAACGGTGTTTCAGGAAGACCTATTTCTAATGCTGTTGGGTCTCTGTGTGGAGCATATGAGGCTAGAGTAATCGGACTAACACCACCTCGTTTGTTTGGTAAATCATAATCGTTAACACCATTGTCTCCTGGTGTATGATTGAATCCGTGGTCTGGTGCAAACTGATTGAATGGTGTAACTGTTGATGTGCCTGTGTCATATAATCCATTATAACCATCCATACCATCTAGTATCGAAATGCCTCTCAAGTACGTGTTTGTTGAAATAGTTTCACTACCTGCTTCGCCGTTGTCAATCCAAGCATAAACTTTTAGTTCGTTGGCAGCGTGTAGAATTTGGTCTGGATATGCTGTTATGTAATCAGACAATGTCCAATCATCAAATTTGTAGTAATTAACATCTGTTGAGTTACAACTACCAAAGCCAATTAAAGAACCTATTTGTTGTGCTGAAGTTTCTAAGCCCGTTTCTTCGTCAATTAAAGATGTAAATCCTTTACCAGCGTTCATACCATTTGTTGTAAAAGTAAATGTTCTTTCGTATGGACCATTCTTAAAGTAATTTCCATCTTCGTCTGTTTGACCTTCACCTATTCCTGCTGATGCAGATACTGAGGTTTCGTGTAGAACAAATTCTCTATTACCACATCCTGTACCTTCATTTAATTTTGTAGTCAATATAAGATGAATAACAACACTACCTGATTGTCTTGTCTTTGTTGTTGCTGTTTGACCATCTTCTGATAGTTCTACATCATCGTCTAAGCACTCTAAATTGCCAGTATCTAAACCTTCTAAATCTGGTCTATTAGAATCACATTTTGTAATTTTAGTGCCATCTAATGTCGTAGTAACTGTTTCAAGTTCTCTATAGATTCCATCAGGCCAATAAAATGTAACATCAATAGAATCAACTGTTTTGTCAACTCCTGGAAAAGTCTGTGTTGAATTAAAGATATAATCTGTGGCTTCTTCGTATTCTTTCATCGGAGCACCTACGCCCGCAACGACTGATGTGCCTGTGGCTGGTGGTGCTACAATAGTAGTTTCTACTCTTACATTTTCAGTGTCTACTTCAATATGAGTTGGTGGGGGATTCCATTGGGTATATCTCAAACCTTCGCCATCTGCTGGGCCTACTCCACCAGTTCCTCCAGTTCCGCCGGTTCCCCCAGTGCCTCCATCACCACCGTCACCACCAGCACCACCGTCATAAGTAGCACCCGCTTCGTTGAGTAGTTCATTGAAGGACTTTGCTTCCCATCGTCCCGCGGCTGCGTTCCAATAGAGAACATTGTTAACGCCCTTTGCGGCAGTAACATCGCCCAAGTCGTTTAATAATGTGTCGTTAGTTGTGTCACCTTCTGCTTCAATTTCCATTCCTAGGAAAGGATTTGTTAGTTCTAATGTTGCTGTTTTTTTGTTTAATGTGCCATCACCAAGTGTCATTTCGAATTTAACATCTTTATGATTAGCAACTCTAGTTGATGGGTCTATAACAAATGAATCATTGATAAGTACGTTTTTTAAATGACCAGTTGAATTAACACTGGCAGCCGTGCCTTCTCTGTCAGCAATATTATTAAAATTTTGTCTTAATGTTGCAACTCCTAGAATAGGTCCTTCAGAGATAGGCATCTTAACACTTTGAACAATAACTTCAGCATCAAGGTCACTTGGCTTTTGTCCTTGGTCGAATTGAGTATTTGACATTCCAACGTGTCCGTAGATAATTGGAATAATATTCTTAGGAGTTTGATAACCCATATCAATGCCATCAGCAATCTTTAATGCGTTTTCTTCCGATGTTTTTTTGGAGACAGTAGATAGCAAACTACTGATACCGAAAGCATCCGCAAATTGACCTATTTTAGATTTCTGAATTTGTTGTGCAAGTGTTGTCTTAATGAACCCTGCTAAATCCTTACCTTCCCAACTTTCATTAAACATATTTTATATTTCCAATTTTCTAGCACTTGGTCTATCTAGTCTTTCAGAACCAAGGCTTGGGGTTAAAGTAAATGAAATTGTTGATGGATTTAATTCATCAACTGACTTGACGTAGAATACTTGAGGAATAATTAATGTTGATACATTATAGAAAAAACGCTGTCTTCTTATACGAAGACCACGATAATCCATAAGACCAAATCCTGATGTTGCTGATGTCCAATCTGATATGTCCCATAAACTATCAGCGGCTACTTTCAGTTTAGGTTCAGCAATACTACCTGTTAAATCACAACTGATGCCTGATACTTCGAAGTCTAGTCTATGAAATGTATGTGAACTGCCATCAATCCAATTTGCTACAACTGGAACATATGAACCTGATGGTTGATTGTGTTCTGTTGAAACATAAACACTTGTTGAACCACCAATTGAAGTAAAGTCAAATTCTAAACATTGAATAGTGCCTTCAGTAACAAGTTTTTGTGATTGTATAGTAGGAGTTGTCATTCGCCAAACACCTCAATCATACTCGCGGTGACTGTTCTTAATTCGTTACTGGTCATATTGACTTCAAATGATTCTAAATAATATGTGCCTGCTAAGTCTAATAATTCATTAACAGCAATTGAAACAGCATCGGCATCATCGTGTCTTGCTTCATAAAAAGCAATTAAAGTTGCTGCCTCGCTTTGACTTAAATGTTCGTGGACTACGCTTAGTTTTCTTCTGCCGGCATATGGACCCCAAGAACTTCTTTGAATATATCCATCACCAAATTCAACTAATCTGTGTCTAGGTTCTGATGAGTAACTTGTTTGTAAACTTAATTTTGTTTGATACGGTAATGCTGATGCCATTAGATAAGTCCTCCATAGCCTTGATTCTGTCGTAATAATTTAGTAGCAACTTGCATTGATATACCTTCAATGTACTGCTTCATTGCTTTACCTTGTAACTGACCACTACCATCTACATCAACATTACTGATGTGAAAATTGATATTGGCATTTGCTGTAGAGGCACCCATTCTACTCATAGATGTAGTTGCACTTGAACCACCAACTTGTGATAGTGCTGATTTGAATGGTGTTATCTTTGCTGGTCCACTAATAAGTTCTGGTCCTTCTTCACCAACAATACCAAGTTTACCAGATGGTAGAACACCACCGTCAGCAAATCCAGGTATCTTAGATGAAATCCAATCACCAGCGGCTGAGAAGCCACCTGTAACTTTACCTTTAACACCAGCACCGAAATCTTTAATCTTTGTTAAGCCTTCTGAAATCCAGTCAATCATTCCCTTAATCTTATCAACAACTACTGCAATTGTTTCAATTATCTTTTCCATTGCTGGAACAACAATCTCTGTCATTACATTGCCTAAACCTTCAAAGACTGTAGAAGCCGCTGGACCAATCGTGTCTACTATTGGACCTAATGCTTCTGCTACCTTGACGATAATATCGAATGCTGTTGATAATGCTGGTGATAGAATGTTTGTCCAAATAGAACCAATCAATTCAAAGATTGGGGCTGCCTTGTCCATATTGTCCATTAACAGAATGATACCATCCATAACAAGTGTAACTGCTTGACCGAGTTTCTCACCTAACATAATTGCTAAGTCTTCATTCTCAACTAAGAATTCACTCATAGATGTAGCGGCTTTATTGATAGCGTCTGATAGTCCACCTTCACCAACTGCGATTAAGGCATTATTACCTGCGATGCCTAAGTTAGATAATGATACTGATAAGTTCTTAGATGCCTTGTCCATACCACCACCAAAGTCTTCATCAAGACCTTCAAGTAGAGCATCTTTCAATGTAGCCGCACCTTCGGCTGTTTTACCAAACTCTGATATCTCTAAACGTGAAAGTCCAAGTTTCTCTTGGAAAATATCGAATACAGGAATACCTCTGTCTGCTAGTCTGTTTAAGTCTTCAAGTCCTAAACCACCTGCTGTTGTTCTACTGAACAAGTCTGTGATGGCTGCCAATGAACCCATACGGTCAGTTGTCACAGATGCCATATCACCAAAAGAAGTCAATAATTTTTCTGTTGGTTCAATACCAGATGCTTTTAGTTTAATGAATGTTTCTGTTAGCGTTTCAATGTCGAATGGTGTTCTTGTCGCAAAGTCGTTAATAAACTTAAACGCTTTATCACCTTCTTCTGCTGAACCCGTAACTGTTGATAGAGTTGTCTTTAAGTCTTCTGCACGAGAACTTGCTTCAACAACATTCTTAGTAAAGACTCCTAAACCACCAACAGTAATTGCACCTGCTAGTAGTCCTTTCATCTTACTGAATGAGCCAGATGTTTTCGTTATACTCTTTTCTACTTTGTCGAATTGCTTGTCTAGTTTTCCGACCTTCTTGTTAAGAGGACCGAGAGATGATTTCATTCCATCTAAGACTTTAGATGCTTTGTCGAGGGCTTTAATCTCAATTTCAATTTTAGCGTTTGCCATTCATTCTGCTCCTCTTATCTTTTAACTTTAGATATTCACCCCAACCAACAAACTCGGATGCTGACATTTCCATAATCTCATCTACGGTCTTATGTAAATGTTCTGCTAACTGATACAAGAAGTATACGTCAGCATCCTTGCTTAGTTTCCCGCTATTTGTTCCGCTTCTGGTTCAGAATTAAGAATATGCGTAGCAACTCTCGTTACAACATCGGGGTCAACATTATTCATCAAGTCAAATTTGTCACCCATAGTAAACATCTTTGACTTGTCTTCATTTAACGCTCTAGTGATTAACACGATTACTAATGCTTCAGCAATTTTGTTATCTCTATAAAGCGCCACAACTTCTTCCGTTTGCTTTAAGTTAGCAGATGACTTGAAATAGATTTTAGAGTTATCCCATTCAGGCACTTCTATCCATTCTAGTTTATCTGTTAACTTTGTCTTAAAATGCACTTTCGCATTGTTAATTACACTCATTGTAGGCTCCTGTGTGTTATTATGTTATTGCTAGTTCACCTGAACCAGTTAAATCTAGTGACATTGTAACTAGGTCTGCAACTGATACATCTACTGCTGCCGATGTAATAACTGCTGAACCGGCATATGTGTTTGATCCGTCATTTAAAGAAACTGCCACTGTTGCACCACTGATATATGAATCCGTATCACCAACCTCGTTGTGTAGATAATCATTAGTATCAGAGTAATAGATTTCTACTGTTCCTGTCCACGATTGTAGAGAACCTTCGAATGTTTTCCATCCTGCTGTTCCCATTGAAGTTGTTTCTAAAGTGTCTGTTTCGATTGAAACATTCCACGATTGAACAACGCCTGTGACACTTGCGTTTGCTAAACTTACAGTGCCATCTTTACCTTTTAATATTGCCATAATATGTCTCCATTGTTATATTATTATTTGTCTAAATCACCTTTAGGGTGAATATACTCAATTCGCACTACCATTTGAATAGCACCTAACGGAAATATAACACCCTCATCGGTGTTAATCTCAGTCACCATCGTATCAATTGCATACCCACCGCGAGTAACATCTTCATACAATTTCTGTTCTAACTCGTCACACAATTTGTTTCTTGCTGTGTCAAGGTATTTACCTTTTACGAAACCAGTTAGAATATATTCTATTGTTCCCTGTCTTTCATAACCCATAGCGATATCATTCTTTAATTCGCTACCTGTGGTTATCAGTACTGCGGGAAACTGTGCATCACTTAGTTCGTCAATTTCGAACATATCCCGTGATACAAATTTTGTTAACTTTACTGCCTTGATTACTTTCTCAACATCTTTGGCAATTTGTTCTCTGTAACTTGTTTTTATGTTGCTCATATGTTTCTCTCAAAAGTTTTCTCAAAAGCATCTTTAATGAACTTTTCTTCTTGTGGTCTAACACCGAAGAATGGTCTTGTTTTTTGGTTCATCTTTGCTTTCTTTTGTTCTTCTTTTCTCTTAAAGCCAACTATGACTTTATTCGTTGAAACTCTCTCAACATCCATACTAGATAACATTCTACCAGAGAAATTTAAATCTGGTTTAGTGCTTCTACCTTTCGCACTTCTAAAGTCTCTATAACTGTTGTTATATTTCTTAAAAGCACCATTCAATCCAACGCCTCTTGCTGTTCGATTGATTATCAATTCTTTGGTCTTTTCCCCTGCTCTATTTAGAGACTTAGGAATTGCCCTCTTTATATTGTTGCTAAGCCTGTCTAATTGGGCTTTTGCTTTTCTCGTATCAATGGTTACTTTTGCCACTATCTTGTAAGCCTTCTTGTATGTGTGACACGCTTTTCAGCATCTTGTATAACATTATCTGCGTTGGCATCATATTCGATTCCATCACGTAAGATTGAAGTAAATTCTTCTTCATACTTCTTTTTATAATGAGCCATCATTACTTGAAACTTGTCTTCATCACCTTCAGCGTTCCATTTGGTTAACTGTGGTAAAGCATATTCTGAAAGAACACGATATACAGCACAACGGGTGAATTGTGATTCTGTTAGTTTAGTGGCATCCATTTCGTTACCCGTATTAGGGGAATCTGCAAGACCTGTGTATGGTGCTTTTGGCCACCATTCATCTCTTACTTTGCGAAGAATGTCCGCTTCTGCTTTTGCGTGTTCGCCTGTGAATTCATCAATTCCGTATTGTAGAATCTCTGGTTGATATACCATTAAATCACTATCTGTTGACATTGCCATATGTGTTCTCCTAATTTAAGTTAAATGTAGAGGGAGAATTAACTCCCTCTACTGCTAATCTAAAATTAGATTATGCCGCGTCTACCATCTTAACACCACGAGTAGTGTCAACAACGCCTACACCTGCGTGGATGCTGGCTACAACGTCAAAGCCTACTGCTTCTGCACGTCTGCCAATCTCAACGTCTAGGTTACGACCCATTGCGATACGGGCTGCATCTGCGCCGAACATATAACCCATCTTAGTTACACCTTCTACGTGTGCTGACATAAACATATTAACACCTGCGATTTTTCCTAGGAAACCGTTGCGTAATGCTTCAGTTTGGAAATCACCACCTGCGTATGCCGCTGTGCCAATTACTTTCATTAGTTCAACTGCCGCTGTTGGTGAAACAACTGCGTATAGTTGACCCATCTCACCGTTTCCACGGATTTGACCAACAACTTCTAAGATATCATTAACGTCCATTGAACCAATGTCTGTTGGAGCATCTTTTGCCTCTAATGAATCTAATGCGGCAATACAAGCAACGTCAAACTGTTTTGCAACTGCTTGACCTAAGGAACGACCAATCTCGTCTGGTGAAATTCCACCAAGGTCACGAACTACTGAACGTGCCGCGATTAGGTCTACTGTGATATCTGTTTTAGTATCAGTTATGTTTTGTGCCGCAACGTCTGTTGTGATAGTGTTACCCGCTAATGAGTGTGCTGTCACGTCAGCGATTTTTGGGACACGAAGTGTCATTCCAGGTGTTGCCACTGCTGGAATTAAAGCACCTGATAAGAACAAAGATTGTTCTTGTGCTTGATAGATAGTCGCCGCTTTCAACGGGACCAATAGGTTACTTAAAGTTTCACCTGATGAATATGAATCCGCCATAATATTTCTCCTAATATGGTTAAGTTAAGTTAAATTTTACCCTCAGCCTTCAATTTTTTATATTGTTCTCTGTGGGCTGGCCTAGTCATATCTAATTCAGATATGTCTAAACGCTCTGTTTTAATAGTTCCGCCAACGCTACTTGTTGAACCTGTGCCTGATTGGCTAGGTGCCGCAAAGTGTGGGTTAGTAGTAAGAAATTCAGAAACTAAGTCTTTAACTTGCATTTGAGAACCGTTATCTAAATAAACAGGTGTGCCATTTGTATCGACAACCTCTGCTTCTCCTTGTTCGTTCAAACGAACTCGATTCTTTAACAAGTCAGCGACTTGATTGGGAGCAACTGATTTTAATGATGCCGCTGAATTCAATAATGCACCATCTACTTTCTCTCGTTTTAGTGTATTTTCTAAATCACCAATACGACTTTGAAACTTCTCTGCTTGTTCTTTAATTATCTTATCGAACTCGCCTCTCTGTTTCTGTTGTTCCACTTTACGCTCTTCCTCTTGATTCTGCCAACTTTTGTATTGGTCAACATCGATACCATCAAACTTTTTACGTTCTCGGCTGATTCTGTCCGCTACAATACGATTAACTTCTTCTTGTGAAAAGCCCTTACTTTCTTTACTATCCAGAGCATTAGATTGTGAAGCCTCTGTTGCTTCAATTTCCTGATTATCTTCAGTATTCATTTTAATTTCCTCATAGAGTGATACCTTGCTAGGCAAGTTTAATTGTTTACGTAAACAATTCGTTTACAATATGTATTTATGCTCCCAGGAATATCATAATATATAATGATTAAATTTAATCGTTTTATTTTTCTTTTGTATGATTTTAACGAAAAACCCTATTGACTTCTATTCGAATCAGTACTAAACAGGTATTGTGTTAAACAAAAAGGAGATACACAATGATTAAAGTAGATGAAAAAACAATTATAAATGTAACAAATTGGTGCCAACAACAGGCGTGGAATATTACTGAATGTTTACCAGAGGTATTAAGTAATCCTGTAACAACTCAAATAATCAATAACTGGCACAGTATTTTCTAAAAAACCCCAAAAACTTGACAGATATCGGTTCTGTGCTATAATATATGTATATTCAATAAAAAAGGAGTTAAAAATGGCAGACACTAAAACAATAACAAAAGTAGAATACATCGTGCAGTTAGAAAATGGCAACACATATGTCAGAGATATGAGTTCTTGGTCATATGGTAAACTATTGACTGACGATATGCAAAAGCCTACTAATGACGAAACTGGTTATTGGTCAGTTAGTAAATTAAGTATCGAAGATGTTGAACTTGACCACTATTACAAATACATCAATGCTTCTAACTTAAAAGATTTAACTGACGATGAACGTGATGCAGTAGAAGAATCACGTAGAAAAAAACACGGTGACGTTATCGGTATTAGGTCAGTTGAGACACAAACTATAATCATAGAGGAGACAGCGTAATGGATTATTTTGAATTAATGTTTGGATTGTTATTCTTTATATCAACAGTAGTAGCGTTTGGTCTTTACGACAAATAATTTCACTTAGGGGGTTGACATTCAACTCCCTTTGTGTTACTATTATAAGGTAATGTTTTATTAATGAATTGCTTCTAATCGGCTTATTAGGACAACATTACACAGTGATAGACTTGTTTTAATTTTAATTTAAGTTGATATTGTATACACTCAAGTCTGTCACTAACTACTTTTATACTCCAAAAAACTAGTCAATTTTTATTCTTTTTTTAGTTGACGAGTTTATAAAGCACCTGATTGAGCCCAGGTGCTTTTTTTTCGTCTATTGATTATGTATGTGAAGTGATAAAGTCACTGGAATCGAAGGATTCTCGCTCTGGTGAGACTATTTTGTCTTTGGTCTGCCTGCTCTTTTTCTGATAGTAGGGTTCGTTATTTCGTCTTGGAGAGTTCTAAGACCCAACCCTTTTCTAGTTTTCTCGTTAATTCTTAACTGTTTCACAACTTCAATTAAGCCCTTTTCTTCGGCTTCTTCAATTGTGATATGAGATTTTATATATGAATCAGCCATCAATCTTTATGTGGTGTAAAGGGTTTATTTGGGCTGAATGGACTACAAGGGGGCAAGGGTGCTGGTCTAGGTGTTGGTTTCATTTTTTCTTTTCTCGTAGTGTTTGATAATTTCTTCTACTTTTTTTCTGCGTTCTCTCGTAACAATTTCTGTTATTTCTTTTTCTGTTGCTGGTCTAGGAACTGGTGCGGGCTCGAAGTAATTATCTTCAAGTATGATATGAATTACTCGGTCATTGCCTGACCTTTTTATTTTATATGAAAGCATACTAATATTTAGTATTCTTCTTCTTTGTCTTTTTAGTTTTCTTTGGTTTTTTCTTATAAGCCATAATAACCTCTCTAATCTACTGGAACCCAGAAGTGTCTACAATTGTGTCCGCCTCTTACAACGAATGGGTCACCACTTCTCTTACCTTTCCAAGATTGTCTTGCCCATAAACTTTGTGCTTCTGCTTTTGTGAATGTTCTGCCTACATTACGAATACAGAAATCTCTACTTTCTGATACTATTGAGCCTGTATATTTGAATTTAGTTAAGCCGGCTTGGTCTGCACGGTGTTTAATAAATGTAGCATCAAAGTCCATTACTTTATCGTGCATTCCTGCTTTTACTGTGTTTTGTAAAGAACTGCCTACATTAACACCAGCAAACTTCTTTTTAAGAGCCGTATATGCTTTTGCGATATCGTCTTCTTTTCTGTTTGTGGCTTTACGAAGTCGAATTAACTTCTTTTGGAGTAATGTTGTTTGTAAATCATTAGTTTGAATGAATAGTCCTGATATAGCGTGTCTACTGTTTTGTGCGATTGCTTGAACGGTCATACCAGCGATAGCACCAATAACTATTTCACTGTTGACATTCTCACGCCCTGTTTTAACGCTTTCATCGATTGATTGATAGGCTTGTGCTTTTAATTCACTTGCAACACGATTATCTAGTGGCGTTATTTCATCACCTACCATCTTTGTTGTGTCTACTGCTATCTTGTCGAATTCTTTAATATATTCCCGTACTCGAAGTGATATGAGTTCTTCAAAATCATCATTGATTGCAACTCTTAATCCTAGGAGTTCGTCTTTTGTTTTTGTTTCTAGTATTCGTTGAGCAATTCGATTTTCTAAGACTTTGCTGGCTGAATCCATATAATCATCGAACCCATCCAGAACCTCATCTATAATCTCACTATGCTTCTGAATCTGTTCCGCTGTCGCCATCTAAAATTACTCCAAACTCTGGTGCTTGTGAACCGTCTTCGATTTGCTTAATAATAATATCAATCGCTGTGTCATCTTCAACAACAGTTCTTGCAAGTTGTTTTGCAATCTCTGTCTTATATGCCGCTGATGATACTGGAGCAACAGAAGCCTTAAGTAAGAAATCTAATTCTGTATAAGCATCTCTCATATCAAAATCATCTGCATAATCAATAGAACCGTCAAATTCAATACCATAGAAACTAGAAAATAACTTCCAAATATGTTCTTCTGCGTTCTCTAAGTTGTCAGCCATTTGAGCAAGTTTTACATTCAGTAATTCTCTTTCAATCTTTAGACTAACACCCGAGGCTGTTCCTGTAGTTGTAGAACGCAATGACGATAAGTGTGCCATTCTGTCAATCATTGAAACTTTCATTTCTATAGCACTAAGAATAGAACTAATAGATGATGATGCTGGTTGCAATAGATAAGGTTTTAATGCTGGATCCATATCATTGTCTTCTATAACAACAACACTACCAGCACCCGCTGAAGCATCAACACCTTCTGTCATCACAAGTGTTGGGTGATTTGATATACGGATTACCTGCTCTAATTCCGATAATTCGTTGTAGATAGACTTCTGAACATCTGAAACATCTGCTATTTGAGAGATACCAATTCCTCTTTCGTGTGAGCGTTGTGCATACAAGAAAGTTGCTGGAATCATTTCCATTGCGTTGGCATATTGTTCAATCATAATATAAGTTTCTTCATCGTCTTTGTCTACTTCATAAACAGTAACAACATCTTTATTCCAAACACGATAGACGCATTTTTCATCATCTTCGTATTCTTTAATCTTAAGCATTGTTATTTCATAACGACCATTGCGTTGTCTTTCCCATTCCCAATCTATAATATTTTCTGGTGTGACAATAGACAAATAAGGTCTAATACCTTCTGCTAATTCTTCTGCTAATGTGTTGGCTTCACTCACTGGTTTATCTAAAATCAACAGCACGTGACCGTAGATAGTTGCAAGTGTGGTCGCATCACGCATAACAGAATCAAAACTTCTGCCTTCCAAATCTGCATCGTTAAGAAATTCTTTTAATGCTTGATTTTCACTAAGTGAGCCAAACGTTCTATTTGGTGTTTCACGCCAAATAAAACTTGAATAAGTGTCAACTACATTTCTACAATGATTGTCTAATGGAGTTGTCATCAAACGTTTTTCATATTCGTTCTGTCCTCCGTGTTCCTCTTGTAGATATTTGCGTAGATATTGACCGCTTTGGTAATCTTTACCGCCGTAATAACTGTTGTAATAATACTGCCAACGGTATACATTTGCTTTGTATAATTTATGTTTATTTGTTATTTCATCATAATTCATAGTGCTGTTCCTTACATATGTGTGAAACGAGATGGTCTCGCTGTTTCTCTTACTTCCTTTTTAATAGGAGAAAGATGCGATACCAAGTATCCTAAGGCATCGTTTTGGTGGTCAAATCCACCGTCTTTATCTGGAATTGCTGTTCCAGATTTATAAATTTGTCGCTCTAAACATCTCATTGAGTTAGTGCATTTAGGGTCAATACTAAATCGTATTGTTCCGTCTGCTGACTCCATAAGACTATTTACTGCATTTATACGGTCTCTGACCGCATCGTGTTTTCTTTTTACTTCTACATTAAAATATTTCTGTAGAATCGTAACATCTGTTCTGCCGTTTGCTGATGTTTTGCGTTGTCTACCAGCAGGGTCAGGATATATTGTTACCATTGCCTGATTATAACGATTCATAATCTCTTGGCATAATTCTTCTGTATTCGAACCATACATTGATATTTCATCAAATTGATGTAGTACTCCATCGATGATTTGACAGATTGATGCACTCATCGGGTCGATGTTAAAGTCCATACCAATATATATTCTGCCGTTCTCATCAAATTCTTTTTTCTTCATATGTTTCTCTCTGTCGAAGTTATAATAGATAACTCCAGAGAAGTTTTGAAATGCCGCTAGATATTCTTGCTGGAATTGTCTAGCATCCATATCTTCTTTGGCTCTTTCAACTTCTTCTTCACTTACTTGTCCACCGTCTAATGTCGTAAACTGAAATGATTCCCAATCTTTATCATCTCTTTGTCCGTAATCGTATAAGTCTTTGAAATGATTAAATCCACGAGGTGTGCCACAAAACAACGCTGAACCCGGTGGGTTCTGTGCTGACAATGTTGGTCTTAATACTACTTCCCACGCTTCTCGTCTCATATCTGCATATTCATCCAATACTAAAAAATCTACACCAGAACCACGCAATGTATCAAATCTATCTGAACCTTTCAGACTGATTTTACTGTTATTAACCAAACGAATTGATAACTCATTTTGATTAATCTTTTTTGCCCATCCTAGTTCTTTCATTCTACCACAAAGTTCTTCCCATACAATGTTCTTCGCTTGTGCGTATGTGGGTGCGATATACCAAATATTCTTATTTGGAAATCTAGCAAATCTTGCCATCTCTCTGATAGCAAAAAATGTTTTACCACAACGTCTGCCTGCTACAAAAACTCTAAATCTAGCATCAGACTTCGCTATTTCTTTCTGCGCCTTATTCAGAGCCATCTAGGTCATCTGTCCAAGGCAAAATCTTGTTCGTGTCATCATCCATAGGACTTTCACTTTGTCCTAACCATTGCTTTCCTAGCCATATCAACATTGTTGGTTGACCTGATAAAGCAACTTCCATTTGCTTTCTTCTTAATGACATCTTACCGTTTGCTTTTCCTCTAGCAATAATATCAGAAAATCTGTTTCTAATTGTATCAGGATGACAGCCTACTATATCTGCTATCTCTTTTACTGAACAATGAATAGTTGCTAATTTTTCAACTAACTCCTTATCAATTTTCTTCTTCGGTCGTCCGTTCTTTTTCTGTTCTTCACTCATCGAGTTTCTCCCATTTATCCCCTCTGGTAGAGGTAAATTTACATAAAGTAATTGGCTACTGCCGATCCAACCACCAAGAGCATAATAGCCCAAAGACGGCCGTCAATCTTTTCAACTTTTTTATCAATCTTTCTTAATTCACTGTCTATGAATTTCTGGTTTGTTTTAATTTCAGTCAAATCATTTTTCATATCCATTATGTCCAGTGTATTTTGTTTAACATCAATCTCTGTTTGATTTGCTTCAATCATCACAACTTTGTTTTTTGGTCTAATCTTATCCATGGAAGTTAACCCACGCTGTGCCATTGTAGCCTCTAAACTTGCCCGTAGTTGTATTAAAGTAGAAATCTCCGGCTTCAGCACTTGATGGGTCTGCTGTTAATGTGTGCATCTTAGTAACTTGATTTAATGAAACTCTGTCTTCTTCAAGTGTCATCATATCTGATGTTGTGCTTGTTCCTTCGTTTCTAAGTTTTATTTTACCACTTGGTGTTCCTTGTGACCCACTGCCATTATATGTTAGATAGATACCACTTAAATCAGTTGCGCCAGAGCCTCCTGGTTTATTAACAACTCTTAACTCTGTTGATACTTCAGTAAAATTTATATTCGTTGTAACTGTGTTTGTTGTTAAATCACTAGTAGGGTTACCGTTGGCATCTGGTCCGCTATTACCTGTTACTGATAAAGTATATTCACCATCCCAACTATCTACTGTTGAACTGCCTGCTGAACCGGACTCACTTGTGTTTACTAACTTGACCAAGTTAGCACCCATATTTAATAACTTGCCAGTCTCATCTTGTGCGGCGAACCTAACTTGAACACCGTGTCCTGCTAATCCACCAGAGATATCATAATCCATCTGGTTAATAAAATACTGTGCTTCTGGTTGTGCTTGGTTAATATTTGATGTTTGTTGTATGCCAACGAAAGGATAACCTGTATTCGGAGTTGATGCTGAACGAATACCATCACCTTGTGTTAACATATTAAATCCGCCCCATTGTGATACACCAGGAATAGTTAAACCTTGTGTATTTGCGGCGATACCTTTTGTGTCTGTGTTTGTTGCTGTTAAATCACCATTTAAGTTACCAGTTACATTACCAGTTAAGTTACCAGTTACATTACCAGTTAAGTTACCTGTTACATCACCAGTTACATCACCAGTTAAGTCACCTTCAAATGTTACATTAAATGTTGGACCACCAGTTACATATGGTCCGATGTGCATATCTTGTCCCCAAGGTTTAAGCGTTGAATCAGCCCCAGAGTTTGACTGAAAGAATGCACCTGAACTACCGTCACCAAGCCAGAATGATGGTGCGACTGAATATACATAACCTGCGGCACCCGATGCTTTTAATGTTAATACTCTGCCTGCATCTGCTTCTAGTTGGTTAAAGTTTTCACCATAACCAGTTGTTCCGTTAGTAAATGTGAGTTCGTCAATTGTTACTGTGCCACTTAAATCGAGTGTTGTTTCGCCCTCAATGGCAGAAATTGCGTTTGCATTTGTATAATGTGATAAGTCTGAAATCTGTGATTCTGTTATCGATAATGCCGCTTGATGACCAGTTACATCTGATTCTGTTACTGTATATCCTGTAATATATCCTGGCGTTGCGTGATTACCCCAACCGTATGCTGTGTCCCATTGTGAAATCTTTGTGTTATCTTGTGTCCATTTTGTGCCAATACTTGTTGCTGTTGTTGTAGCAAAGTTGGCATCATCACCTAATGCGGATGCTAATTCATTTAATGTGTCTAAGGCTGCCGGTGCAGAATCAACTAAAGCCGCTGTGGCTGTCGAAATAGCACTATCTGTTTCTGCTGAAGTATAATGTCCTGCGATATCTACTGAACCAGTTGCTGATATTGTTAGATTACCAGCAGTTGTTGTAATACTCGACTCATCAATCTTAACTGCACCAGCAATTGGACCAACGTATACATCTGCGGAATTCCAGTGAATATAACCAGTGCCATTTGTTCTTATTTCTAGGTTTTGATTTGAACCTGTTTGGTTAATCAATGTGCCACTAAATTCTAAATCACCGTTATGTAAATCTGGTGCTTCTAATGTTCC
>UEXM01000896.1_pt1 | contig 28465 bp, 40 predicted proteins | sample 1796661 | NCBI WGS metagenome assembly UEXM01 (sample SAMEA4772469, study PRJEB27181) | metagenome
GTGTGACGCTTGTAGACAGCTTGGAAGAAGGTAACCTTTGGGTTACCAGTCAAGTAGACGTCTTGGGCGCCGTAAGCGACAAGTTGCATGAGACCACCGGCCATTGTGAGAGTTTTTGTACTATATACCAACATTTTTTTTCTGACCAAAATCGCACCTGGTGCGAAATTTTTGATTTCAATTTTTCTCAGTCTAGCTTAAAATGTCGTCTCGCCCTGAGGATGAAGAACCAGTTGATGAAATTGAAGAGGGGGAAATCATCTCCGATGAAGAGGAGGATATTGAGTTTGACGAAGAAGAAGAAGATTTCTTCCAAGAAGAGGAGGACGAAGGCATGGATCTTGCGGGTCTCATGAGCTCCCTTCTGGCGACCCCAGACGGCGACACCGTGTGCTCCGCCCTTGTCAATCTCTGTTACCAATTAGAAACCCAAAACAAGATTCTCATAAAGATGCTTGCCAAAATACAACCCCCAAAATCAGCTTAGAAACAAAAATCGTTATTCAGTAAATACATAGAAATGGAACATACCCATTTCATTGATAAGGAACCTAATAAGTATGAGGCTCTGACGGAGTTACTCAAACAACACATCCAATCAATGAAAGAAGATGAGGTTAATAGTACTATCGAAAAGTGGGAAAAGCGTTGGGATCTTAAAACCAATGATTTTAGAAATGCACGCGAGTTGGGATACCGGCAATTCATTCACCCTGATAATTTTGATGAATGTGGTAATCCGAATCCATCACGAATTGATATTTTGGCTATCAAGGGTATCCGTGAAAAACAAAGAACATATCTCGTGAATCTTAAAAATCATGCACGTGATCTTAAAATACACAAACAGGAACCAAATGACGATGGTATTACCGTGGTCAAGCGTATCAACAACATCCTTAAACAATTAAGTGATGGGTACGAAAACATTCGTCGGCACTACACCTCATTTGAGAGAGTAGATAACCCAACAGCTCAACCACAATTTAGTGTGAACGGCGATCCATCTACAATGGATGAAGATGAGGTTGAAAAATCTACACCATTTCAAAAATGTCTCCTGTACTCCCTTGATCAAACATACAAAGCTGGCTATCGTAGATACAAGGGTCAGTGCTGTGAAGAAATCCGAACAGTGGAAGGACACAGAACTCGCGCCTGGCAACCAAAGTTCACCATTGAACAGTTTGTCTATTCACTCGCACAAAAAGATGACGACTTCATTACATGGAAAAACTTTACAAGTCGTGGCTCTGTTTTCCGAGATGTTATTGATAATATGACAAAATGTGTTGATGCGCAGTTTCCAGAAATTACAAAGAGGCGTCATGTATGGTCATTTAAGAATGGTGTTTTTGTTGGAAAAGAATGGATTCCGGATAGGGGGGTGTATGATTGCTGTTTCTATCCATACGATAGTCAAGAGTTCCGATGCCTTGATCCCACCATCATTGCGTGTAAGTACTTTGACCAGCAGTTCGATGACTTCTCCCACATTGAGAGATGGCAAGACATTCCAACACCGTGGTTTGATTCAGTTCTCAAGTATCAAAAATTTGAAGATGAAGTCTGTAACTGGGCGTATGTCATGGGTGGTCGTCTCTGCTATGATGTGGGTGAGTTAGATGGCTGGCAAGTAATTCCATTCTTCAAGGGTATCGCGCGTTCAGGTAAGTCTACCCTCATTACAAAAGTGTTCAAAAAGTTCTATGAAAACGAGGATGTCGGCACCCTTTCAAACAACATTGAAAAGAAGTTTGGTCTTTCAGCTATCAAAGATTCATTTATGTTTATTGCACCAGAGGTCAAAGGTGACCTCGCATTGGAACAGGCGGAGTTCCAATCTATGGTTTCAGGTGAAGATGTATCTGTTGCTGTAAAGAATAAGACTGCGGTCTCAATTGAGTGGAATGTTCCAGGGGTCCTTGGAGGGAATGAAGTCCCAAACTGGAAGGATAACTCCGGTTCCGTTCTCCGTCGTATTTTAGCGTGGAACTTCTCAAAACAGGTAAGAGATGCCGACCCACAGCTTGATGAAAAGTTGAACAGAGAATTGCCCATCATTCTTCTCAAGTGTGTCAAAGCGTATCTTGAATACTCAAATGAGTACAGGAACAAAGATATCTGGAATGTGGTTCCAGAGTACTTCAAGAAGATCCAGAAGCAAGTGGCTATGGTTGCGAGTACACTCCACAACTTCCTGGAAAGTACAAACATTGTCTTTGGAAAGGAACTCTTTGTGCCCCAAAAGTTATTCATCCAGGTATTCAATCAACATTGTCAAGCAAACAATTTGGGCAAGCCCAAGTTCAACCAGGACTTCTATGCGGGTCCTTTCAGTTCAAGGGACATTGAGGTCAGGGAAGAAGTCGTCAACTACAAGGGTAGAACTTATCCAAAACAACCGGTCATCTATGGTTTAGATGTGGTTGAAGAATCCCTTGGTTTCACCGATGACTACTAAAAAAAATACTGCCCAATAGTAGATATGAGTCAGCAGCTCAGAGAATTTGTCCAGCAGTCAGGGGTGGAGGTGCGTCCCACGAACAGTCCAAGTTCGGTTTCTACGACTGCGTCAAATAACGCACTAATTAGAGATATTGAGGCGGATATGGCGTTTCCTCCCCGCCTTGAAAAAAATATTATGAGCAACGAAAACTATGGAGAGTTTGCTCAATTTGTTCATAATTCAAATAGCAATGATAATAACAATACCAACGAAATTATCGCAATGGCTCTGAAGCCCGCAACGCCCACTTTGACATTCAAGGTTAGTAAGTTGAACCCAGGAATGTTCAACGCGACTGTGAATAAGAACTTTGGCGCCGAAACCCGAATCAACCTTAAGAAGATTCTCGTTAAGACCCCACTTCCACGAACACCCATTGGTGAGGGTCTTTATTTAGACACTAAAGAGATTAATGGTGTCTATGGTCGTTTTACGACGGGTTTCTCCCACACTCGCGAATATGGGAAGCGGGGTGACCTTAACAAGGACTTTTTTACTGTTCAATTGAAGGTGACGATTTCAGATGACACCGAATCTAAGGGTGCCACAATCAACTTTTATAGAAATGGTAAAATTCGCTTCTCGGGTGGATTTATTGGGTCAAATATCTCAAATCAACCCGAACTCATCCGCCGATTCATTGTGAACAACTATAGCGAGAAGGAAGCCTTCCTCTATAGCCCATTTGAATACAATAATCTGAGTGGTCAGTTTAGAGTGAATGGTATTTTCAAAAGTATGGACACATTGGCGCGAAAGTTCGTGACCAATTATGGTGCTACCGATGTCAAGTACGAAGCGGAACTCTCACCATTTATGTATCTCACATACAAGGGTCACAAGTATATATTGGCCAAGTCTGGTAACATTCAAATATCTGGTGCTCCAACACCCGCGGATATGCTCGCGTCGTATACAGATGGTTCCCAATTGGCAAAAATGCTCTACGAAAAAGGGGAAATCTCCCTAACCGCATCTGTACCAAACAGATTGGTCAAGGGAAAGAAAGTCAGATCCCCCCAAAAGAAATCTATTTTGAGCAAGAAGCAGGCGTCGGCTCTCAAAATTGACGCCAAGCAGTGTATGCGTATGCCAAAACCAGAGCTTGTGGATCTCGCAAAGAAGATGGGTGTTGTTGGTATCACCACTTCAACAAAGAAGGAGGAGATTTGTGAAAAGATTAAGAAGATCTCGGGGGTGAAGAGTGCCACTTTCCGTAACACCCAAAAGAAGAAGAATGTTGCCCTCGTTGGATCGGGTAACAACTTCAAGGTTGGACGCGCTACTTGTACAGGATACAGCAAGACTGAACTTCTCCGAGTTGCCGGCATCCTCAAGATTAAACTTGATTCCAAAGAGACAAAGGCCACACTCTGTAAGAAGATTGAAAATGCGCGCAACGCCATGCTTGCCCCCAAACCTAAACCAAAGACACCACCCACTCGTAAGGAAGTGGCTCAAAAGAAGAGAGATGTAAAGAAGGAGCAAGTCGTCAAGAAGAGAGGTCTCAATGAAAACTCCATTCGTAAAGATATTGTAAAGCTCTATGGCAAACGATGGATGGATCGTTACAAGAATGTGATGCCTTCCCTTAACAATGATGTCAAGGAAATGAAAATGCGCCTCAACAGATTGAAGACTGGAAATAAACAAGGTATTCCTTTCAAAAAGGATGTGGATACTCTCAAGAAACGTCTCGTGGACCGGTGGAAGACTGAGAGAGGTAGAAACTTGGAAAAGAAAGTTGTTCGTAACCAATTGAATGTCGCGGGTGTACCAAACAAGCTTGTTGCCCAATACAGAGATGCTGCGGCAAATTATATTATGAAGAATGGACCAACAATGAAACAACTTGAAAAGTACAAAAAGACATGGATAAACTTAAGGAATAAGTCACAAAGATAATTAAATATGGGATCAATTGAAGAACAATTGATTGGACGCCTTGAGTTGGGTAAGGAGAGATATGGCCACGGTGTGATTGTCAATTCCGATACCCGTGAATGGGGAACACCTGAAAACTCTTGGATTAACATGTGTCAAGAAGAGCTTTTAGATGCGGTGATCTATATTGTGGCTGATTACATTAGAAAGGGGAGAGAGAGTGAAAAGATTATGTGTGAACTTGAACTTGACTTCAAAGTTGATGAAAAGTTTGTTAATGCACCTGATCCAGCGAAACATCTATTGGAATTGCATGATGAAGATGATAACGCACTCATCATGCACATCGTGAAGAATTACAACAAAATTGAGAGCCCCAAGCATCACATGCTTGTGTGGAACCTTCTCAACATGTTACTCGTGTGTTCACAGTTTTAGTTGGTTCAGCCACCTGCTTAAGGTGAATTGTGTGATACGCAAAGTTATAATTTGGGAACATATCCTTTATCAGGTTTGACAGGATTGTCGCCTCAACAATGTAGGAAATACCCGAACACACCGAATTTCGTTCAATTTGAAGAAAACGATCCTCCAATTGAACGAACTTCTTGAGGTTTTCTTGACTCATACCTTCCCTGTGCATGAGAAGGTACACCTGCTTGGACATACCCTCACTGAGATGGAAATTCTTTGAACCCAAGACTTCGGGGGGTTGTGACTTCTTTTCATATATGAGAGCGAAGGCCAAAAGGGCTAAGATTACAAAACGCATCATCTTACTTATTACACAGGAATTAATTTAGAAAGATCATTAATCTTATGAACTATGTTGAAGAACTCGTCGCGTGTCCCAACATCTTGGGGTTTTACAATTTCAAACTCAATCTGATATGAACATTCCTCTTCGGAGTCCATATCGGCATTGTCACCCGAAGAGATCGTCATATCAATACTGAGGTTCTTTCGTACAAATGAGTGACGAGTTTTTGTGCGAACACGATCCATATCATATTCACCCCAACTTGGGATCTCACGAGATACACTGAAGCGCATATCAAGGGGTGTACCATTGAAGTCTTCCTTCAAAACATTAATTTTCTGGATCATGTTCCCATTTTCACCAGTGTCCTTGCTGACAGAGAGACGAATATTATCAGCATCGCTGTAGTATACATCAAGTTCCGACATTTCGGTACTCTCCCAGCCACCATATTTGCGAAGACCTTCTAAGACCTTCTCAAATGTGTCCTTTCCCACATTGGTATCAAAGAAAGATCCATTATGTTTACCAAGACGCATCTCAACTTCAATGTGTTCCTCCTCCTTGTGTGTTTCAAACACGGGGAGGAGCTTTTCAACGATAGCTTTGATGTCGTGCATTGTTTGTTTACATTTAAACATATGCGCCATTTTCTTAAGTGTTTTTTGTACAGAAATTGTAATGAGAGGTTTTTTAAACCTCGGAAATACCTGTTACTTTAACACAGCTATACAATGCCTCCTACATATCCCAGTTCTTTCAAATTATTTTTTACAGATTGGGTACGACGGTGAATGTGAGTTTACACAATTGTACACCAAACTTGTCCAGTTTTATTGGATTTCCAAAGAAAATGGTGTCGTTCACCCCGGGCCTCTCCTAAAACAATTCTTTGTGCACTTTCCAAGATTTGAGAATAAGGAACCCCACGACACCCAAGAAGCAATCCTCTGTATCATAGACATCTTGGAAAGATCGTGTCCCAAAATAAAGCAATGGTTTTACGGGAAGAAGACACAAGAAACTATTTGGCCAGGTGGAAAGACCCAATCCCAAGAAGATTTTAGTATCCACCTTGTGACTTCTCAAGGAACTGACCTCGCCGACATGCTTATAAAGAGTGCCGATTGGAATGTAGTTGAAAATTTTGAAGATACAGAGGGAAAGGTTCACAATGTCGCGACAACCCGAATGGTATTTTCAAAACTTCCACAAGTTCTCATGATTTCATTTGATAGAAAAAGTCACATTAATGTTATTGAAAAGATTCTTATTGACAAATACGAATATGAACTCATAGCGAGTGCGGTTCATTTGGGAATACAACAAGATGGACACTATGTGAGTTTTGTAAAACATGAAGACATATGGTATTACATAAATGATAATTTCGTCAACGAGGCTGAGCTTCCAGAGACTGCGGGGCACTATGTTCTGGTCTACAATCTAAGAACTCCTTCATCTGAATGTTCTCCTTGATGTTAACTATAGTTCTATAAAATGTGCGACGGTTGTTGGGATGTGTCTTGTCTCTCCTCCTTTTGATCGGCTTCCACCATAGGGGTCCCGGTTCCCATGTGATGTACATACATTCAACGATAGCACCCTCCTCAAACCATGGTTCATTCATACGACTGAGTGGGAACTCGCTTTCAAAAAAGAGTTTTCCCTTCTCTTGAACATAGAGTTTCCAAACTGGTTCACCTTTCTGTCCAATACCCTTAAAACTCTCACCCCTCTTCATGTGGAAGTCAACCGTATTCTTTTCACACGGCTTCCATTTGAACATAGTTTCGTGGGTTCCAATCCGCATTGGTTCATTCACAGGTGTGAATACAAGACCATCCACTTTCTGTTCAACTGTGGGAAGGTATTGATACATGAAGTGATCAAAGTCTCGCATGGAATGGAATGTTTTCATTTTGAGACGATACTTGTCAAACTTCATATAGATGATACCTTTCATCATGTTTTCAGCTGCTGCGAGTCTCCCAAAGAGGTTTAGGTGCCCGATAGGTTCGCCACACACAAGGAGAGCGTCGTAGACCATGAGTGTATTGTCGTAGAGTTCTCCGTCCAAGATTGTACCCTCATGGACTTTCTTATTGAGTCTCAATTTTACCTCAATCATATCAAACGCACGATTCACCAACATACACACAGGTTTACCCTCAAATGTTGTAGCGACTAACATGTGTCTCTCACCGTCAGTCTTCTCACATACAACATATTCACCACCCTTGAGCACCGGGAAATGTTTGTACTCAATTGAAATTGGTTGTGGGCCTGGGAAATAACCCTTGCTTCCCCAAACATGATGGATGAAATTTACAACATGTTTGTGAATTGGTGACGACATGTATTTAATATTGGTTTAAACTTTAATTGGTTTTAACTCCCGCAGCACTCAAAATGTTACTGATGCACTCATGTGGATAAGTCATGATCAACTTAGATGCTGTAAATGCATGAATCTTCACTTTCTGTTCTCGTAACTTTTCAAACATTTTTACATGAAGATTGACATTACCCTTTTTATCTTTTGCATTTTTCATGAGATTCTTTGTGAATATAACAAATGATCGCGCACTTGTGTTCGCGACAGTGTATATATCTTTTGATATCTTTCTATCAACATCGGTATCAAAGTTAAGACCCATCTGTGAAACGGGTTCGGATGAACCCTCCCTGACTTTATGCTTGAAGAGACCCCAATCTATGCCATCTTTTACACCGGGGAAAACTAAAGCACCGATACCCTCATGATCTCCAAAAACTTGCTTAATAGATTCTTCGTCCACACCGATACCAAAGTCAACAAAGAAAATACGGTCACATTTTGTCAAAGCTTTTTGAATCATGTCAACTTTATCAAATGGGTCGTCATTCACATATAAAATCTCATTCTGAACATTTTTTTGAATACAGAAAATGTTAAGTTTGAGAATTGTATGAAGTGTCTTTACGGCGCATGATTTTGAACGAGTTACAACAATCGTACAAATCTTCATATTACATAGAATATGATTCTAAGCCTTAAGCCTATCATTGAGACATCCACTAAATGGTAAGTTTCCAACATGTCCAAGGGTTGTGTTAATGTCTGCATAAATTTTTCCATCACACTGCTGCCACCGACGACAGAAAGCGTAGTCCTCACTTAAATATCTACGAGAAGTGGGATCAATCATACAGTCAAAGCATGCGTGGTATTCATCAAAATCCCTATTTTGATGGTCATTTTTACACCATAGTTCTGGGAACTTTTCCTCCAACTTTTTGAAAACATCCCGCTTTATAACCATAAAGCCAGTTGGTCCATCAAGGAGGGGGATGAAGCCATTTTCAACTGATATTCTATTAGCTCCAAAGTTTACGACAAGACTTGAAGAGAGCATAGCCATGTTGCGTTCGTCACCCTCTCTCACCGCTTTAGCTGCCTGCTCCCACATCACAACTTTCTTGGGGTAGCATGCACAACTCAAATCATGCCCAGACTTTATTAACCGCACCACAGACTCTGCTTCAAAGTCAATATCAGCGTCAATAAACATGAAGTATTCACAATCCGTTTTTTGCATAAAACGACCAACTGCGACATTTCGGGCTCTATGTACAAGTGACTCATTTTCCGTGGTATCAAGGTACATTTGTATTCCTTCCTTCATTAAGAGGAGTTGGAGTTTAACGATACTCGTCATGTATCTTTCTAAGCAAAGACCTCCATAGCACGGAGTGGACAAAAACAATTTAACCATTCTTTATTACAATAGGTTTTTAGCCTCTAAGTGTTTTTTGATAATGTTTTCTATTTTGTTCAATGTTGGTACAGATACTGAGCATTTCTCACATACTTGTGCCTTGGTGACACCAGACCCAAGCACTATATAAATGATCGCAGATGCTACGCTATTTGGTGTCTTACTCATGAGTTCCACACAATCATCCGTCGCCGAACACATTTTGTTACACCTGTATCTCTCATCCCTCGTTATCTCAAAAGAGTTGAGAAGTCTCTGCATCACATCATACGCCTTTGTTACATAGTTCTTTTCGGTGACTCCCATAATGGTGTCTTTGAATATTTGGGTTGTCCGACTAACATCTTTTGATTGGATCCCAAACATATCCGCAATTTCACTCGTTGTTCTTGGACATTGTGCAAGTCTACACGCGTAAAGTACACAATTGGCTTTGATGCCAAGTCTCACTGCACCACGGGTCAATTTCTCGTTATTGAACTTCCTGTACATCATCTTAGCATCTTTCAGAACTGTATCTGGTAGAGTATGGCATGCCTCATCAATGTCACGGTACGCATGGAAAAGTGACCGATCTTTGTGATTCATAGACATGTGAAAATTGATCTTTGCCATCCTCTTATTTTCATAAGTTGATGAGCGCTGTGTTGAAATGATAGTACCCTTACCCCAATTCTGGGAAAAGAGCTCGGGATTTGCGTTTGGATTGCCGCACCGTGATGGGTCATTCACCCGTCCATCATCGGTTATTCCACTTGTCCATTCAGGGGTGTCATCTACGAAGTTGTCCTCCACGAGACCACACTCCGAACAAGTTGGGAGACCCTCGGGTGAAATAATTTTCACCCCCGAGCATTCGCGACAAAAATTGGTATTCACTGGCTTTTGTTGGTTGTTTTTGGGTAATAATTGGTCCAAATCGGACCAGATAGCTGCCAGCATCATGGTATGAATCTGGTCCACTTTTTTTGATTTTTGTAATTACGCACCAAAACTTAGGTTATCCGCGTGCGCTTTCGCCATGGCTTCAATAGCATCAACAGTTTCCTTAAAACTGCGTGCCCCTGGGGATCTTGGCTCCCAAGCATTCCATTCCTTGTCTATGGCTTTATAGTCGGAGGGTGGAATTACTTTACCGTCAATCTCGTTATCTGGTACAATGAAATCATCCATCTCTGAATCACTCTCATCTTCGTCGTAGATTTCAGAATCGGAATCTTCAATGTCAATTTCATTTAGATTAGCATATAGACCGTCCTTAATCATTTTGAATTCCAAATCTTCAAAAGTTGTTCCACTTGGGTAATGTTCCATCACACTTTCGTATGGAGCAGGGTTCATGTCACCGTCTTCAAGTTGATAGACACAGGCAGATTTATATATGAGTTCAGTAGGGTTTAGATAACGCACCCCGAGGACCAGGCCAGTGTTCATTCCCACGACGGCTAAAAAATCATCCTCTATATCATCTTCGTTTACCAGTAGCTTCACTATATCATTTTCGTTTATTTCTGATGGCACAATCATGCTTAGAGTTTTCCGGCAAAAAATTATCAACGATAATACTACAGATGAAAATCACAATTTATTCGAAGGAAGGATGTCAATACTGCGACCATGCCGTCACACTGTGTGAATCGGAGGGGATAGATTACGAAAAAGTTATGATTGAGAAAGAGGATCTCAAAAAGTTGTGTGGCGGTAGGCTTGATTCCTACCCTCAAATATTTCGTGACGGACATCACATCGGAAACTACTTTGAATTTCAAGAATGGGTTGAGGGAGAGTATGAACCTATTCTGGCCCCCACCCTAAACAGATTTACAGTCTTCCCCCTGAAGTATCCACAACTCTGGGAACTCTATAAAAAGGCTCAAATGAGCAATTGGACTGCGGAAGAAGTTGATTTGTCCAAAGATCTTGACGACTGGAAGACCCTGAATGAAAATGAAAAGAAATTCATAAAGTACATCCTGGCATTCTTTGCTGGGTCCGATGGAATTGTTTTTGAGAATATCAATAACAATTTTGCGGATGAAGTGCAGATAAGCGAAGCGCGCTCATTCTACGCATATCAATGCCATAATGAAATGGTTCATGGCGAAACATATTCAAAATTGATTGACAAATACATTAAGGATGGATCTGAAAAGAAGCAGTTATTTGAAGCCATCCAAACTGTACCATGTATTGAGAAGAAGGCGAAATGGGCAATGAAATGGTTTGACACAAAGTCTCGCTCCTTCGCCGAGCGCCTTTTTGCGTTTGCGTGTGTGGAGGGTATCTTCTTCTCCGGGTCATTCTGCGCTATTTATTGGTTGAAGAAGCGGGGTCTCATGCCAGGCCTATGCTTCTCAAATGAACTTATTTCCCGAGATGAGGGTCTCCACCAGGAGTTTGCCGTGGAGCTCTTCAAGACTTTGCGTAATAGACCCACTACCGAAACTATCCACGCCATCGTGAAAGAGGCGGTTGAGATTGAGAAAGGGTTCATCTTGGACGCACTCCCATGTAATCTCATCGGTATGAACTCTGAGAAGATGTCCGAGTACATTGAGTATGTGTCGGATCGTCTCCTCAAACAAGTTGGGGTGCCACCCATTTGGAACGCGAAGAATCCATTTGACTTTATGGAAAACATTAGCCTTGATGGGAAGACCAACTTCTTTGAGAAGCGAGTTGGGGACTATGGGAAATTGGATGATGATGTTGGCGAAATTGGTTTCGATGAAGAGTTTTAAAGATTAGACACAAATATCTAGTAAGCACGCACACATGCACGCAATTTTACAATCAGTGGTTGGCGGACCCGGACCTCTCATTGTAGAACACAACGGTCAAATATTTATCGAAAACTGTTTTACGATTACCCATAAACATGTGAATAGTATTCATGAAAAAATTAAAAGTATTAATTTTTCAAAAATTGAACAAACCACAGATCGTTCGTTCCTTTTACTTTAGAATACACCACCTTCTTCGTTGATGTCGTGGGATTCAAGTTCAAGTCCTGTATTAACAAATGGCGCATCCACCATACCTGGTTCCATGACAACATCAACTTGTCTCTTTGGTGGAACACCGTTCTTCCCACAATCGGAGCAACCCGCGGATGGACCCATCTCCTTTATAGTGGGAAGATCCTTCTTCACATTCATCATACCCCACACGACGAGGGAGAAGACGAGGGTGTGTACAAGGAGGCCCATGGTTGATGGGCAACCATTGGGGGTCGCAATGCGTGGACCGAGGACTCGCCTGACGAGTCGGAAAGTTTCTGGATTCGCGATGATGAAAAAGGTGAGACCTGAGATGAGGGAAGTCACAAACTTCTCCTGTTGCTTCAGACCATTGCACCCACAGCCACAATCTTTAAAGAGACCCATGATTATCTTTTACCATAGGTTGACAAAAAAATTGACTTAAAGTCAAGCCTCTTAGTAGATATATAATACCCACTACCAATGTCGCTTGCTATCCAACGATCCTCAGAATTCTCCCCAGCTTCGGTTGGCTTTTCAAAACTTCGTAAGAATAAGAATGGCGGTAAGACCGTCTACCTCAACGGTGGCGACAACAAAAAATTGTACCTTCAACTCCCCTTCATGCGCTCGCCATATGGCCTCAGTGCTTTTACTGACGAAGGCACTGGACGCACTACTTATTCTCTTGACCTCAGCTTTGATACTGATAATGCTGAAGCGATGGAACTCCACGACAAGTTGAAGGAACTTGATGAAATCATTGTCAATACTGTTGCTGAAAACTCCAAGGAGTGGCTCGGTAAAGAGTTCAATGTCGCGGTTCTTCGGGAGGCTCTCTACAAGCCAATGGTTCGTCCAGGTAAGGAGCCATACCCATCTACCCTCAAGCTTAAGATCGCCACTAAGCCAGATGGTACTTTCGTCCCAGAAGCTTACAGTATGCAAAAGGAGGCTGTCCCCCTTGACACTGTTGAGAAGGGACAAAAGGCTATGGCTATTGTTGATGTCAGTTCCATTTGGTTCATTGACAACAAGTTTGGTGTGACGATCCGTCTTCAACAAGCTCTCCTTGAGCAATCCACCAAGCTCCCATCCTTTGCTTTCCAAGGTCTCGACCTCCCAGATGCCGGCGAAGTTGATGAAGATATTGAGATTGACGAAGAAGAAGTAGATGAAGAATAAATACAAATTGTAATGAAAAATACGAATCCATCATTTCTTGATGAGAAGAGATAAACTTCTCATGAAGAATTAAGAATAGATGTTCAATCTCCTAAGTAACTTTTCACTTACAAAAATATGGGCTAAAATGTGTCATGAGAAGAACTATAGAGATCTTTTAAAACTTATTGAAGAAGGTGATTATGTTGAACTTAAATCATGGGGTAAAGAAATTGTTGAGTACATTGATTATGAAATGAGGAATGAGACTGATAACTACCTCATGTATCAGATAGGATCACACAAAGATCATACAAAAGGGCGTATATTGTTTCAGATATTTAAGAGTGTATGCGACGAAATGTCCCCATACCACTGGAGTGAAATAATGGCGCTTATGGGACAATCACTCATGCGTGCTTCAGTTGAGATTCAAAATATAAAATTACTTGAACATGCTATGTGTCATGTAGATGAAATATATCTGGAGAGACTACTTCATGAGATTGACGCCCCGGAGGTTTCAAAATGGTATGATGAAAATTTTATAGTAACCTAAGTCACACTTTGTAATAACAAAATCAAACCAAAAATGGAAACAGCACGAGCCATCCAACACGGTGACGCCGCAATTCTTTGTGCCAACGAACACCAAATCCTCTATGAAATTGAATTGAGAGTTGAGGATTGTTCCACTGAACATGAAGATTATATGACATACCGGATTGCGTCACACAAAGACAAGGAGGTTGCCACTGAAATGTTTGAGGTTTTCATGAATACATGTTCAACTGCGTTCAGTCTTCATAAGTATGAAGAAATTATGGAGCTCTATTCGTACCCAACTATGGTGGGTGCGATCGCAAATGAAAACTTAGACATCATAGAATACGTCATGGGATATCAAGGAAAAGATGCCCTCTCAGAGGAAATATACGCTCAATACGGAGACGAAGAGTATTGGCCAGAGTCACTCTTGACGTGGTATCGTAGAACTTTTTCTTAGATTGTAATAAGTATGGTGAAGCTTGCGGACCTTGTCCATATTGCTAACAATGCCAAGACCAACGCTCAGAAGAACGCAGTCGGCGAAGAAGTTAAGAAGTTGATACGCGGACGAAAAGCGTGCTACCCGGAAAAGGAATTTTTTACAAAAGTCCAAACGAATCCACTCATAATTAATAAGGCTACTACCAGACTCCGGGCGATTGGGAAGGGTGCACATGGTACAGTTTTCTATGGATGTATCGATGATGAATGCAAAACCCAAGTTGCGATCAAAGAGACGACTGAAGAGACTGCTCGAATGGAATTTCGTATAGCGGAAAAACTGAAGGGTATGGGTGTGCCTCGTATGTACCACTTTAAATCATGTGATCGTTGGGACATGCTTTATTTTGAATACATCAATGGTCAAAGTCTTCAGCAATGGATGAAAAAGGATCAAAAACCCGAAGCCTATCGCTCCTTAATTTCACAACTTATCAGGAACTTGAAGAGAATCCATGAGAAGTACCCAAAGTTTAGACATCATGATCTTCATTGGAATAACATTCTTGTATTGGAAGGTAACAAACCAATCATAATTGATTTTGGTCTTTCAACAATCGAAGGTATTAGAAATCCAAATGTCACAAGTGGAGAATACAAAAATGACGGTATTTATGTGGGATCACACTACATGTATGATGTTCATTACATTCTCAACATCATTTATCGCTACACAAAATTTACAAAAGTTAGGGGATTTATAAGGGACTTGTTTCCAGAAAAATACCTTGGTTCAACCAATTCATATATTATATCTGGGCGTCTGAGACCTGGTTTGAAACATAATGATCTTCCAACCTACGATCAAATTTTGAATCACCCATTCCTTCAACCAAAGAAGAGAGGTAGTATTCTTCGGGCGATTTTACCCAAAAAGAAGGTTATGACACCCAAACCACAACAAAAGGTTGTCGCCAAACCCGCCACCGGTAGCGCCATTCGCCGTGCCAAGGCTGTTCTTGAAAAGGAAGCTGCCAAAAAGAAGATTCCACCAAAGAGACCTGGTATTGCTAAACGCGATCCATCTGTCATGAACCAAGTTCGTAGTATAGAAAGAAAGATTGCAACTGAAAAGAAAGTGGTGACACCAAAACCAAAACTAAGAGTTTTCATAAACAAGAACGGCGACCTCAAGATTGAAAAGAAGAAGTGCCGTCTCTACAAAAAGGAAGATTTGGTTAAGATGTTCAAGTTAGATCCAAAATTAACTAAGGAACAAATGTGTAAATTCATAAAAAATATGTAATCAAAGTACAACTTTAAAAACCCTCTTCGTACCCTCATCAACCATAGAAAGTATCTTGAACTTTGGTGTCTTGATGAGCTTTATCCCACCTTTTGTGACGAATGACTTCATCCGTTCAACTTCACCACGAGGCATTTTTCTGGTGTACTTGAGCGTAACATTTTTGTTTCCAATAGACAATACAGTTGACAACATTTATTATATTTGTACATAATAAAACTATGTGGCTTCTTGCTCTCCTCATACTCGTTGATATTTTGATTCTCTCCCAAACAGGAAAGAGACGCGCCAGCGCGTCAGTTTCAAACGGAGAACAGTGGACTATTTACGGGACCATGGGCTGTGGATGGACTCGTAAACAGTTAGATTACATGAAGAAGAATGGAAAACCTCACCGATTTGTGGACTGTGATAAAGAGGGTTGCTCAGGTATGGATGCCTTCCCAACCCTCGTAAGTCCCAATGGCGAAAAGATTGTGGGTTACAGTGAAATCTAAGCCCGAACAATGCTGAGGGACAAGGCAAGGATGAAAGCATCAAGCATGGTAGAGATTGGCTTGAGAATGGTGATATGCTTCACGAGGGATCGGTTCCAAGCGTATCGGAGAACGAAGGTCGCGATGAGAATATTGAGAATGAAGAGGAGAAGCTCGGTGAGCATATCCGACTTGGTTTCAGACTTGGCGACACGGTCGAGGACTTGCATTTTACTAAATAGCTATATTTTTTTCTGTACCAACTACAAATGAAAAAGGACCTTCTTCCCACAAGTGGTTCTGAAAGAAAGTTCACCAACCGTCGTTGGGGGACTGCCACTGGTATAGGTAACAATAACTGCTATGCCTATGCCGTTGGTGACTATGAAGCCTACAGGTGGCAAAAATCAATCCCAGGTGATCGTTCGGGTCTCTCAAATAAACCAAATGATTACACAACTTGCACTGGACTTCCAAAGGCGGTTCTTTCCGACAACCCCGGAAAGATCTATCGTGTGAAAGCCAATGAAAAGTGTAAGAAGGGATACTATAAAGTCATGATGTTTGTGTGTCCTGGAAGACCAACAAACTACATTCGTCAAGGCGACTTCCACTTCTATGTTCAACACAGTGTTGTGGAGTATCGCATTAAACCCGGTGACACACAAGAGTCTGTGGCAAAGTTCTTCAAAGTTCCAGTCTCTCGCGTAAAGCGTGCTGGTAAATTTGCACCAAATAAGCGAATTGTTTTCCGAGCTAGTGTCTTCAGCCACAAGCGGGGGTGGGCGACGGGACCGCTTCTGGTTGATGCATCTGGCAAGGCGATTAAAGATCCTCGGAAGGCGGATAGGAACTATCCTGGTCTAAACTACGAGCGATACTGTAGCTCATTCTGCGTCAAGGACAAGGGCATCAAGGTCGGAAAGACTCACCCCAAGGTCCGCAAGAAGACTGTCTAAATCCACTGTATTTTCAACATCAAAAGACATATCAAATATATCCATTATATTGAAAACGGCTTCACTCTCCAATGACACAGCATTAGACTGTGCTGTGTAATTGTTCTGAACCGTCACAGTAACCTTAAATTGTGAAACGTCAAACACTTTTCTACATATGGGACAAGTATTCTTACCTTTACTTTTCCATTCCTCTAGACAGTGGGAATGAAACATATGTCCACAACGGATCGGGGTATTGGTCCTTGTTGACCTTACCTCATTGAGACATATGGCACATTGTGACATTCTAGAGTATGGTTTCAAAGTTTTTATTGAAATTTATCACACCGTCTAATAAGTCTTGGACATATCGGTGTATCGGTCGCATGGATCACAGCTGGAACGAGATTGTTCTTGGATCTTATTGAGGAGTTCTGGCCCCTGCTTTTGAAGAAGTTGACGGTAGCTATAGTTGTCTTCGCGGGAAATTTTGTTTTGTTCCATGATGTAGTTATTGGTAAGCTGGGCTGAGGAGTTGAGGGTGAAGCATCGCCCGTCGGCCATTCCAAGTCGTTGAGACATCTTTATTAAATTAGGATTAGAAATTAATTTGTCTATTCGTGATCGTCTGGAGCCAGGAGTTGAATCCCTTTGCTCTCAGGTGTTCAACCATGGGTTCACACTTGTGTCCCAAAAATGTATCAAAGACATCCGTCTCAGTGGTTGGGGAGACCCGAATTTGGGGATCGTCGTTGATGTGTTGATTGATAATATTGTACGCAAAGGCAATCTCTTTGAGGGTCTCTGCACCAGTAATGATAATCTTGCCAGTTGAGAAGATGCTCGTCGTAATTTCTTTCATATCTTGAGCCGGTTGAAACTTGATTTTTACAGCTGAGTATCTGTCGGGTTCAAACGAGACTTTAAAGATCTTGGAGTGGTTCTCAAAGTGTTGAGCCACCCTCATGAGATTGATGTTGTAGTTGAGGGAGAAGTTGGAGTTGATCATGACAACTCGGAAGGAATCCACTGGCATTTGAATCTCCATTCCCAAAAAGGTTTTGAAGATGTGGGTCAATTGGGTGATAATCCTCTTACAGTCAAAGAGATCACAGCATCCTGCGACCTGAATAGAACCATTCGGAAAAACCTTGACAGACTTCGTACTGTAACTGTCATGGTATGTGAGAGTCACTTGATTGTAAAAAGTTGTCGGTTTCAATTTCCATTCAAACCCCGCGGCACTTTCAGTACCAACGCGTTTCAACTTGTATGACCCCAATTCCTCAAAGGTGCTGCGAAGTTTCTTTATGTCAATGTCTTGGATAAAGCTTGAGACCATAGTGATTGTCGTAATCTTTATCCAAGAAGGTCTTGTTTCGTCGGGAAGTTGTTTCCTAAACTCATCAAGGGTGAGGAGGTAGGAAAAACTGTTGTTGGCAATAGCCGAATACATGCGTGTAGCTTTCTCTCGTCTTTATTTGGTTTTTAAGTACCAAATGACGACTTAGGTTAGCTCCACATGTTTCCTGGGAAAGTGAGGGTATAGGTATCAGCTGTATTTGTGATAGCTGGAGTTTCCTTAACTACGGTAGTACCATCATCTGCCAAGATGACGACCTTTACACCAACAGCGCGGTTCTTGCAACATGAAGTTCTGTTAGTAATGACAAGCTTCTTGATTTCCTTTTCGGCACCAAGGTCAACTTGTAAATAATCAATCTCCTCTTCGGTTCTACCCTTTGTGTGAGCAAAATTAGTCTTGTTACCGTCGGTCAGATTTATGTAACCATGTGTTGAAGAATATTCAGAACTTCCAGTGACAGTTTTACCCGCAGCCAAGTTTGTACCACTCGCATCAAACACTTCAAGTTCTGCGAGGTTGATAATTCGGTTTTTGTCGTCAACGTTACCCTCCGTGATGCCATCATCACGCATGGCACTCTCATCATAAGCAACAGTATGCTCCAATTTCACATAGCGACCTTTTGGTGGTCCACTTGGAGGAGCTGGGCCTGTGGACGAGGGTCCTGTGGACGAAGAGGTGTCATCATCGCCACCCATCATGAGCATAGCTGCCGAACTGGAAGAACAACATATCATCAAGCCAAGTACACCAATTATGGCAATCTGGGACATCTTTTACATTACTTAGAGATTATATTCGTTTGTAGATCAAAATGACATCTTTCATCAAGTCAGCTAAGGCTGTCTACGATGTTGAGTCTGAATTGGAATATGTTGAGATTCAGTATGAGCGATTTGTGAGGGGTAAGGGCTATGAGACCTATGTAGACTACATTAACACAAAGCCCCTCGCCGATTGGGTTGTGCTCAATTCCAAAACACAGTCTATTCCATATGAAAAGTTCTTAGACACGATGTGTGAAAAGACCCTTGAAGCCCGCCAAAAAATGGCCGAATTGGCCCTTGAAAATATTGTGGCCGATAGACGCAGTGTACATACATACATTCGGACAGCTTACGCGAGTACTATTTTAGATTCCACCTTCCAGCCACCTTGGATTAATATTAAGAGTGCTTGGCAGAGGGAGTTTATCCGGAAGTTTTGTGAAGATACGCTGATGGATATGGTACAAAGGACGACAAATGAATCAAGACTTGAATATTTCTTTAGCGTCTTGCGTAGTATAGAATCAGAGCAATAGCCAAAAGGCAGATGAGAGCCCCCACAATGGAGAACTTTGGATTCTTGGCGACACCGACAACAACGCGCTCAATAAACTTTCTATCATTCTTTGTGAAACCAGTGTCAATGTTTCTTCGTGGGTGAACTGGTCTAGATAAAGAACAGGCACCCTTAGATTCAGCACACAGACCATAGTCACAGTAGACACTACGCTCCTTTTCTGGAATACCTGGCTCATTTCGCATTTCAGTGAAATCCTCAAAGTTGCCCGTCTGTCTCACACCCCCTGGAAGGGAGAAATCATGGGAGACAAATGGGTTGACATCATTGATGGCATCTTCATCATTGAGCATGTACTTACTCATAGTTACTTTTACTTCAGATTATATTTTTTAGTTTTCATTTTAGATCGATGTTCATCCCACATCTTATCGAGGTCAACATCTAACATATGGGCCAATTGGAAGAGGTAACTGAAGACATCACCCATCTCCATCATAACATCCGTACCCCTTTCCTTCTTGAGCCCAATCTTTTTGTAAGTCTTTTTGTATTGGCGAATAGCCGAAGCAAGTTCACCAACTTCTTCGGTCAGGAGAAGCCATACTGTATCTACAGCGGCTCGGTCCCATCCCTTTGATTTACATACTTTTTCAGTCTCCGATTTATAATAATTGAGGCTCATCTTACTTTGTCAACGACCCAAAACTTTAATTGATACCAATCTTGTTATTTTTGCCAATCTTTTTACCAACGGTACTGGTATTGATTGGTTGATCAAGTGGTGTAGCGATAGTATCAATGTCTTTGACATACGCCATATATTGGGAAACACCGGTTTGAATTTGACCCAAGGCAGTCTCAATGACCCGTCCATTCATAAACTTGACTTGTTCGTTCACGCGAGAATTGTGGTCGCCCGAGTTGTTGATGAAAACAACCCGCATAATGCTATACAGGTCATCTGGGTTTTGACGATCAATCGCAATCCCAGTCTTATCCTTGAACGCCTGACGAATTCCACGCTGGAGAAGATTTTGGTTGAACTCAGAAAAGAACAGGGTGTTGAGTGGAGTCTCACACTGCTTGAGGGAGTCGAGGTGGAGGTTGTCACACATTTAATATAGACCTGGAAAAAAAACTCTGTAAATACTAAATGTTGAACATCGCCGACTTCGACGAAGCCTATGCCAACAAACCCACAAATGTTGAGCAAATTCCATGCCAACCCCCAGCCTGCTTCGTTGGATCATATGCTCCAGTGAGTAAGCCAGGTGAAGAAGGTCGCTTCTTCAACAACACCTACCTTCTCCAGAAGGATCGTAAGTTTGAAACCTTCGGTACAGTCAAGGTGCGAAGTGGTGATATTGAAAAGTGCCTCAAGTAAGTTAAAAATAAAACACGATGACTAATTAGTAAACATGAGAGTCGTTAAGCGCTCAGGTCGTATTGAGGATATGAAATTTGATAACATCACCAATAGGATCAAGAATCTAACATACGGACTCTCAGAAAATTGCGACTCTTCCAAGGTTGCCCAACAAGTTGCCTCATCCCTTTACGATGGTATTACCGTTCAGGAGATTGATACCCTTTCCGCAGAAGTCTGTATCGGTTTGATTACATCAGACCCAGACTATGAAATACTCGCAACCCGAATCACCGCCAGTAACATCCAGAAGGTCTGTCCCAATAACTTCCACATCGCTATGAAGAAGTTGGCAAAAGCGGGTATTGTGACTGAAGAAGTCGCACGCATCGCTGGTCGTGTCAGGGACGATATTGATACGAAGCGGGACTATGATTTTGGTTACTTTGGTCTCAAAACCCTTGAGAAGAGCTATCTTCAACGGCTCGATGGCATCCTCATGGAAACCCCACAGTACATGTTCATGCGGGTCGCAATCGGCATCCACGGGGAAGACATTGATTCTGTCTTGGAGACATACGACAAGATGTCCCAAGGTATGTTCATTCACGCAACACCAACCCTCTTCAATGCTGGTACACCAAGACCGCAGATGTCCAGTTGCTTCCTTATCGCCAACAAGGAGGACTCAATCAACGGTATCTATGGAACTCTTACGGAGTGTGCGCAAATCTCAAAGTGGGCTGGGGGTATTGGGATGCACATCCATGATGTGAGAGCCAATAAATCTCGTATTCGGGGGACAAATGGTCAATCAGATGGTATTATTCCAATGCTTCGCGTATTTAACGCCACAGCGCGCTATGTAAATCAAGCGGGGCGTCGCAAGGGGTCCATCGCGGTCTACTTGGAACCATGGCATGCCGATATCATGGAGTTCCTTGAGTTACGACTCAACCAAGGTGACGAAGAGGCTCGGTGTAGAGATCTCTTTTCATCCCTGTGGATTCCAGACCTTTTCATGAAGCGGGTTGAGGAGGGTGGTCAATGGTCTCTTTTCTGTCCAGACAAGGCACCAGGTCTCTCCGACGCGGTGGGTGAGGAGTTTGAAGCCCTCTACACAAAGTATGAAGAGGAGGGTAGAGCCAATGCGACTGTACCAGCCGCCGATGTTTGGAAGGCTATTCTCAAATCACAGACGGAGACTGGAACACCATATATGCTTTACAAGGATGCTTGTAACAAGAAGAGTAACCAAAAGAATTTGGGAACAATCAAGAGCTCAAATCTTTGCACGGAAATTTTAGAGTACACAGATAAGGATGAGACGGCTGTTTGCAATTTGGCATCAATCGCCCTTCCAAAGTATGTCAATGAAGAGACTCGCACTTTTGATTATGAAAAACTTCATGAAATCACAAAGATTGTTACCAAAAATCTAAACCGAGTCATTGACAGAAATTTTTATCCCGTTGAGACTGCGCGAAAGTCTAATATGCGACACAGACCTATTGGTTTGGGTGTTCAAGGTCTCGCGGATGTATTTATTTTGTGCCGCTACGCATTTGATTCAGATGAAGCCAAGGAGATGAATGCTCGTATCTTTGAAACCATGTATCACGCATCCCTGGAGGCGAGTTGTGAATTGGCTGAAGCCCAAGGTTCCTATGAGACATTTGAGGGTTCTCCCACGTCCCAAGGGGTGCTTCAATTTGATATGTGGGAAGGTGAGACCAAGCTTCACTACGACTGGGACGCTCTCAAGGAACGCATCAAGGAGAAGGGTCTTCGTAACAGTCTCCTCATGGCTCCAATGCCAACAGCCTCCACCGCACAAATCTTGGGCAATAATGAGTGCTTTGAACCATACACAACAAACATCTACCTGAGAAGAACCCTCGCAGGTGAGTTTGTCATTGTCAACAAGCACCTCGTCAATGACCTCAAGAAGATTGGTCTCTGGTCCAAGGATATGAAGGATCTCATGGTGAAAGCGGGTGGTTCCATTCAAAATATCTCAGATATCCCAGATGATATCAAGAATCTCTACCGCACAGTGTGGGAAATCAAGATGAAAGATGTCATTGACATGGCCGCAGATCGTGGTCGCTTCATTGATCAAAGTCAAAGTATGAATCTATTCATGGAAAGTCCAACGATGTCCAAGCTCTCTTCTATGCATATGTACGCGTGGAAACAGGGGCTCAAAACCGGAATGTACTATCTCCGATCAAAGGCGAAAGCCCGACCAATTCAGTTCAGCCTTGAACCCGAGTGTGTCGCTTGTTCAGCTTAAAGTTTTAATCGGTTAATCAATTAGCATAATGTCTAAAATTACCGACGCTATTGAAAATTTGGAAATTGCCGAGTTTCACAACCGAAAGATTGTCCTTTCCACGAAGCAAGGTACTCCCATGAGAATTCAATTTCCACGGTTGTACATGCCTTTCGGTGTCTCGGGTTTCACACCAGAAGTTGGACCTACCAAATATAATATTGACTTAGCTCTCAAGGGGTACGATGAAGAGGAGAGTTACATTAAAAAGTTCTATGAATCCCTAAGACAAATTGAAAATAAAATCATTGATGCCGTTGTTGAACAAAGTGAGAAGATATTTGAGAAGAAGATGACCAAGGAGGAGCTCATCCCAATGTTTAATTCAAATGTAAAGGAAAGCCCCGATCGCGAACCTAAATTTCGTGTGAAGGTTGATACCGATCACAATAGTATGATCAAAGCGGCTGTCTATGACGCAAACAAAAACCCAATCAAGACGGAGGTTTCAAATGGTCTCTATGCAAGAAACAGTGGACATTCTATTGTTGAACTCAATAGTGTGTATTTCTTGAACAGAAAGTTCGGTTGTACTTGGAAACTTAATCAGTTGGTTGTATATGAACCACAGAACCTTAAGGGATTCCAGTTCCAAATTTAATAGAGTGGAGTTACTTTTGTTGAACCCACCTCATTTCTGTATGCGGGTACAGGACTATAATTACGTCCCACACCACCAGTCTTTGTATAGAACGCATTACTGGTGGTTTGGTAAATGCGATTCTTTTTAGCATCTAAATAGTTGGTGGCTGCAGCTTTTGTCTGATTTCTGTAATCATATGCCAGACCTCTCGCATTCCTTTTGAGGTCTTTAGCCATACCATACGCCTCCCTCTTAACCTGACGCGCAGTTGACCTGGCCATACCTTTGGCCATACTCTTGGCTAACATACCCGCAAGTGCCGCCATTTATATTTACTTATTACCATTATTTTTGTTTAGGAGAAGAAGGTGATATATGATTTGTGCTTCCTTGAGCAATTTACCCTGAATTTTGGTAAATCTCTTAGGGTCCAAACCTAACTTAATCTTAGCCAGCTTGACGGACTCATCCCACTTTGCAAGAGTCATTCTTACATTACACCTACAAATTTTTACGCCATCTTCTTCATCTTCTTCTTGTACTCCTTGGTACCCTCCTTTGGTTGGAGGGCAAACTTACCCTTCTTTGCCTTGAAGACCTTGGTCAAGTGCTTCTTACCCTCCTTCTTCATACGCTCAAGAGCAGACTTGTGCGCTTGGACCGACTTGATTTGGCCATCGTTTGGATCCAACATGAGATCCTTGGCACGGAGACCACCTGAGGTCTTCTCGGCGGTTCCGTGGAAAACTTCGGCACGACTTCCGATTGGCTTGGTTGACATCTTTTTATACTCTAAGCGCGGAATATTTTCTTGATGTCTAAGATTGAAATTTTTTCAGTAGTTCTCTTGACTGGGATCTGCTTCTCAATTCTCTCGTCATTGAGAACCTTGGAGCACACAATAGATTTGTGACCTTGGAGAGCCATCATCTCTTCTTCCACACTCACAAATGTATCCGTCTCCTTGTAAATTAACTTTTTAACATACACTGGCTTTGTCTGTCCTGTGCGGTGACTACGCCCAACAGCTTGGAGTTCTGTCGCAGGATTCCATGATGGTCCCGTAATATAAACACGCGTCGCCTCTTGGAGGTTGAGTCCCTGACCTCCCGACTTGATTTGAATAATGAAAACAGCTCCCGGTGGCGCCTTTTTGAACGCGGTCACTTGGCGATCCCTTTCATCTTTTGGAACGGAACCATCAATACGGAATGTTGGACACTCCATGTTCTGTTGAATGTAGTCCATCTCACCTCTGAACTGACAGAAGACGAGGGTCTTTTCGTCTGGATGTGCCTTAATCATATTGAAAAGGGTCTCCATCTTGTTAGACCTACCAATCCACTGTTCAGGTTGTGTGCCATTCTGCTTTGCGATACCCTCAAGATACATGGCTGGCCAAATCATGACCTGCCGAGCTCTCAATAAACACTCAAGAATAACCATATTTTTGGAGTTGAGACTGACGGCATGCTTGAAAGCATCCTTGATTGTATCCTGAGCATCCTTGAAGACAAACTCATACAACTGCCTCTCATCTGGAAACATATCAAGTTCCACATTCTCAAAGTAACACGGGGGGAGTTCCAATCTTGTGTTGATCTTTGCCAAGTCCTCTTTGGTTCTACGAAGAATGTAAATATCTTGGATCTTGTTGGTCATTCCCTGAACGAGGGATTTCTCAATACCAAGGAAAGCGCAGAGAGAGACAAAGTCATTCATAGAATTGAAAACGGGGGTACCAGTCACAATCCACTTAATATCAGTCTTGAGCCTACACACGCTCTTGAAGAGTCTTGAAGACTTGTTCCGAATTTCGTGGGCTTCATCCAATATGACACGATCCCAGGTGTGTCTGTGAATTGTGGTTTCTTCGGGTGTTGAGAGGAGTGAGTAGGGCATTATAACGATGTCCGCTTCTTTGAGGTGTCTCTTTGGTCCATCAAAGACGTGGACGGAAAGTTGCGGAGCAAACTTTTTGATTTCATTCACCCACTGAGTGATAATAGATTTGGGTACGACGACGAGTGTGCGTCTTTTGATATTTCCAAGCATTGTGGAAACCATTTGCACAGTCTTACCCAGACCCATTTCGTCACATAGAAAGCCTCCTTTGGGACCAGAGGTTTGGTTCTCCATTGTAAGCATCCACAAAACACCCTCTCGCTGATAGGGTGCAAAGAGGCGTCCATTAAGGCGATCCTTGGCGCGGTTATACTGTTCTTCAATCTTCATGGTAAGCATCTTCTTCGGAAAGCTCGGCAACTTCGCACTTAGGTGGTTCAACTTCCTTTTTCTTGCGCGTCTTCTTCTCCTTGGGTTTGGGGAGTTCATCCAGGTGTTCCCTATAGTAGAGAACCTTGTCCCAGAATTCCTTCATTATCGGTAAATTTGTTGTCCACCATTCGGGATCTCTCTTTACATTAACAACTACAAACTCCTCTGGTCTTGGCCAATTCGTCTCAGCTGGTTTGTATTGAATGAAATCCGCTTCTTCTAAGTCTAAAATCTGCATACATAACTGCAATTGAGGCATATAATGCTCGGGAACAGATGCTTCAATTTTACGAGACATTGGACACTTAATTTCTACAAGTTTCCCAGACTCTGTCACACCATCGGGGCTACCACCTAACCATGTATGAATCGGGTGTGGAACGAGACCTAATTCATGTACGACTTCACCATGTCTCTCTTCATAGAGGATACGGGCTTCATCTTCATATTTCTCACCGTGCCTTGTGGCTTCATTGCCCATGAAGCGGGGCCCAATACCACATTTTTTAAGAAGGAGATCTTCGGGTTTTTCATACTTATTCACACCAATGGCGGTTGCTGCATCCGAGGCGGTGAGGAGATTTCCGCGAAGAGCAAGCCACTCCTCACTCTTCTGAGCCGCATATTCCCGCTCAATCAAGGCTTTGACATTGGGATGCATGTTAATGTATTATTGTTGGTAATTTTTAAGCTGTTCAAAGAATGCTCTGGCAGCCAATTGTTCGGCTTGCTTTTTACTCTTGGCTTCCCCCCTACCCCCAAATTGACCATTTATGTAGGCATCAATGTAAAAAACACCTTCGTGATGACCCACAACACGGTATTCCGGTAGGGCAACGTTCATAATTTGGCAATACTTCATGAGGTGATCCTTGAAGTTATCATCAATCATGATCTTATTGAGATCAATAAAATTGGGATTATTATAGATTCTAAGAACGAACTCTTTTGCGTGAAGGAGACCGAGGTCTAGGTAAATCGCACCCACAAGGGCTTCAAAGACATCTTCCAAGATCTTTGGGTTATTATTCCACCCATTTCTCATGCCCTTCTCATCCATGAGAACCATGTTATTGAGACCCATTTTGAGAGCTATATCAGCTAGGGTCTCCGAGCGAACGAGTTTTGTACGAGCTTTGGTGAGAAATCCTTCTTGTCTCTCTTCATATCTATCAAAGAGGAACTTGGTAATGATAAAACCTAACACGGAATCACCCATAAACTCAAGGGTCTCAAATGACTCATTGAATTGTTCATATTCTTTGAGGGCGGATTTGTGGGTAAAAGCACGTTGGTAGAAAGATAGATTTTTTATCTTTGTGCCAACAAGTTGTTCAATATCTTGTTGATTGAAGTTCATATTGTTAAAATGTGTTAATTTTTTAAGCCTTCTTCACGTAGTGAGGGCTGAGGTACTTTTGGAGGTTCAAGTAGGTGACAACAACGTCGGCTGGTGGTTGCAACAAATCCTTGAGCTTTTCGTCCAAGATGAGTTGGCGACCGTTTTCTGGGTGCTTGAGTCCCTTTTCAGTGATGTACTTGTTGATCGCCTTGGTGACCTCGGAGCGAGAAACGAGTTCTCCTTCGGCAAGCCCCAGGAAATCGCGCAACTTAGGTGTCACTTCTTGCTTGCGGTTGAAGCCGTTGTTGGCGGCACGCGCCTTGGCTTTCTCACCCGTTGGATCTTCTTGGGTGTTCTTCACCTTGCGGACGAGCTTGGTGAGAGCCTTAACATCGGCGCGGAGAGCGGTAATTTCAGCTTGGATGGTTTCAAGAGACATCTTATACCTTTCTTATGAGGTTAATCTTTAAGTCACAAAATGATCACAAGTAACTGAGCGATTACGAGAAGTATTAAGATTGGTATTCGCATATCCGTAACCATGTCTGTAGTGGGTCTCTCTATGATTCTAAATGGTTCCTTTGGAAAATCGCCCGGGCAACCACCATGACAGCAGTCTGTGGGGCATGGACGAACTCTGGGACCTTTACGCACTCCACAAAACTGGTACTTCTTGGTGTCAGTCACGTCTGAGTAGGCGTAGCAGCGACATTCTTCAATGACATTGCACACCATATTATTATGTAGCAATATAATAATGGACACTGAAATTTATTCAGAAGCGGTGATCAATAGGTTCATGAAGAAGAATTTATTCTTCAACGATCCACTTCTTGAAAAGTACTACAAGACAGATAACCTTGCCGCGTTCAGGAAGAGAGTACACAGAGTTCATGGTAAGGAAAATTTTGAAAAGATGATCTACGCTGTTGTTACAGACTCTGTGCGTGACATTGTTCTTAGAACGGCGGCTGAACTCGCAGAATTCCTCAAGCCCACGGGTGACCTCATTGTCTCCGGGGGTGAAGCTTTCAATATGTATCTGGACAGAGCCGATCGCCTCGTTACGAGTGACATAGACACAAAGTTCATCCCCAGTATTGCATATGACGACAAATACTTTGGTAAACTTCAGGG
>UEXM01000897.1_pt1 | contig 28456 bp, 39 predicted proteins | sample 1796661 | NCBI WGS metagenome assembly UEXM01 (sample SAMEA4772469, study PRJEB27181) | metagenome
ACGATGGCTCTACTGCTGGCGGTCATGCGGTTCCAACTTCACTTGCTGACCTTGGAGTTACTTCATCAGCAGCAGAATTAAACACCTTAGATGGCATCCCTGCTACGTTGACAGCTACTGAGCTTGGCTACGTTGACGGGGTAACTTCCGCTATTCAAACTCAGATTGATGCAAAGCAACCTCTTGGAACTATAGCGGTTACTGTAGCGGGAGGTAAGTTTGTAATAGACGGAACTTCCCAACAGACCGTTGAAATAAAGCCCTCTGTTACATATCGTTTTGACCAGTCTGATGGCACTAATGCCTCCCATCCATTACGGTTTTCAACTAATGATAACAACTCTCCATCTGCGCCATTTACAACAGGTGTAACAACAGCGGGAACTGCTGGAAGCGCTGGCGCTTACACGCAAGTAAAGCTAGAGCAGGATGCCCCTGCTGTACTGTATTACTATTGCTCCAATCACTCAGGCATGGGTGGTAAGGCCATAGTTCGGATGTCAGACTTAACGGCAAGCCGTGCCTTAACTTCTGATGCGGGGGGAGATATTGCAGTCTCTACCGTTACAACTACAGAGCTTGGTTATGTTTCTGGTGTTTCATCTGCAATCCAAACGCAGTTAGATGCTAAGCAAGCCCTAGACGCTGAGCTAACAGAACTTGCAACGATGGGAAGTACAACCGCATCTGCTTTGGCTGATTTAACTCAAGCTGAGGTGCAGATACTTGATGGTGCTACTGTCAGCACAGCAGAACTAAATTATGTCGTAGGTGTAACTTCTGCAATCCAAACGCAGCTTAATGCTAAGGTTGGTGCAACCTACACTGGCGATGTAGACATCACTGGCGAGCTAATCGTTGACAGCTATAACGAGACTTACGGCGCTGTTACATCATCGTCCAACGCCACTACGGTAAACTGTGAAGCTGGCAACGCATTCAGCCACACTCTCACAGAGAACACCACGTTTACATTCAGCAACCCGCCAGCATCTGGCACGGCATACAGCTTCAGCATTGAGATCATCCAAGATGCATCTGCTAGTGGCTTCACGGTTACTTGGCCTGCGGCTGTTGATTGGCCTGCGGCTACGGCACCAACACTGACAGCGACTGCATCTGCGAAGGATGTCTTCGTGTTTTACACCAGAGACGCCACAAACTGGTACGGATTTACGGCTGGACAAGCGTTAGGATAAACGATGGCTACGAAGAAAAAGCTATTACAAGCGGCGGCTGGCAATGCTGGTGGTGCTGGCCTTGACGTAGAGGGTGTGTTCAGCACTTATTTGTATACTGGTACTGAGGCTAGCACTCAAACAATAACAAATAACATTGACCTTAGTGGAGAAGGTGGGCTTGTTTGGGTTAAGGCAAGAGATAGTGCTATTAATCATGTTCTTATGGACACGGAGCAAGGTATAGGTAAGTTTTTAAACTCTAATCAAAATTACGCTCAACAAACAAACAGTGAGGGTATGAAATCCTTTAATTCTAATGGATTTACTTTTGGCACCCAAAATGGAGTAGGGTGGTCAAATGACCATGTTTATTGGACATTCCGCAAGGCCGAAAAGTTCTTTGATTGCGTTACATTTAGCGGGACGGGAAGCGTTCAAAACATAAGTCACAATCTAGGGGCCACAGTAGGTTCAATCTTTGTGAAATGCACAAGCACTGGTTATGATTGGCAAGTGTATCACCGCGGGTTAGATGGATCGGCCCCTGAAGATTATAGACTAAATCTGAACAACACGACAGCAAGGGCAGACAACGCAAGCATATGGAATGATACTGCGCCAACTTCAACAGAGTTTACTGTTGGAACAAATGCGAACGTAAATCAAAGCGGTCAGACATACGTAGCCTACCTATTTGCTCACAATAACGGTGACGGTGAGTTCGGCCCTGATGGTGATGCTGATATTATCAAGTGTGGTAGTTATACTGGTAATGGTTCTGCTACTGGGCCAAGTGTCAATCTTGGGTTTGAACCTCAGTGGCTTTTAATCCGTAACGCAGACAGAGCAGATGATTGGGTTATTATAGACTCTATGAGAGGTATTCCGTCATCTAGTGATGGCCCTGCTGTGTTAAGACCAGAGTCTAGCGCCGCTGAGTATGCGTCGGGGTCTGGTTTTTCACAGGCATCTAGGGTTGACCTAACGGCTACGGGGTTTGATGTAAAAAGCAGCAATTCAAGGGTAAACGGTTCCAGTCAAAACATGATCTACATAGCCATTCGCCGCCCTACTGCTGTGCCTACGAGTGCGACTGAGGTGTTTGCTATTGATACTTGGTCATCAGGTGAGCCAAACTGGACATCTGGTTTTCCTGTAGATTTTAGTATGGTTAAAGGCACTGCATCAAGTGCTTGGGAGCAGCTAGATAGGCTACGAGGTGAAAAAGGTTTAAATTCTCACTCAACAGCCGCAGAGGCTTCCCAGACATGGACTGCTTTTGACAATCAAAATGGCTTTGGTAATTTAGGTGCGGATAGCACTTACTACTCTTGGATGTGGAAACGTGCGCCTTCTTACATGGACTGCGTTGCTTATTTTGGCAACTCAACCGCAGGTAGAACCGTAAGCCATAACCTTGGTGTCGCACCAGAAATGATGTGGGTGAAGCAACGTCCTTACAGCAGTGATTGGAGGGTTTATCATTCTGCACTAGGAAATACTAAGGTGCTTGTACTTAACTCAGATGCTGCATCTGCTACTCTCACTTCTGCGTGGAACAGTACAACCCCAACCTCATCCGTATTTACTTTAGGCTCATTGAATGATGTAAACGAAAGCCCTTTAGCCCACATAGCCTACCTATTCGCAACCCTAGCTGGCATATCCAAGGTAGGGAGCTACACAGGAACTGGTGGCACTGCACAAACAATTGATTGTGGATTTAGCAGTGGTGCCAGAATGGTTATTATAAAATGCTCTAGCCATAATGGACAATGGTACATCTTTGATGTGGATAGGGGTATAACAACCACTGTAAACGATGGTGTACTGATGTTAAATTTACCCAATGCACAAAGCCCAGAAAGTAGTGCATTTGGTTCTGCTATTGATGCAATACAACCCGATAACTCCGGCTTTAAAGTACAATACTCAGACTTAAACGAATCAGGTCGTACCTTTATCTTCTACGCAATAGCATAACATCAACAGCATCACGAAAGGATCACTCTGATGGCTGAATACAGAAACAGAACAACAGGCGAAGTGAAAACTCAGGGGCAATGGCGGGCAGCTAACCCCAACATGTCTTTGCCACGGGTCTGGAAAGCTGCAACGCTAGATGCGCTAAACCTAGACCCAGTTCTACGAAGCCCAGCGGCCACCACAGGCGCATATCAAGTGTCAGTTCGTGATGGCGTTGAGCAGGACAGCAACGGCAACTGGGTCGAAAAGTATGTAGCTCGTGACATGTTTGCTGACACTACAGAAGATGGCGTTACGACAACCAAGGCGGAGCATGAAACGGCTTATCAGGCCACCTTGGACGCAGCCACTGCCGCATCTAATCGCACCAAGCGTGATGGGTTGTTGGCTGAAACAGATTATTTTGCGCTTACTGATGTCACGATGGATGCTGCTATGACAACTTATCGTCAGGCGCTGCGTGATATTACAGCCCATTCTAACTGGCCTAATTTGGCAGACGCTGACTGGCCGACGAAGCCGTAAGGTAAACAGGCCATGCTTGGATTTTCACCACTAGCCTCAACAGCAATCGCAGATGACATAGGCTTTGAAGCTCACGATCTAGTCGCTGGTGCGGGTTCATTTGTTGCGACAGGCCAAGATGTAACTTTCTCTACCAGCGAGATCATCGGCACTGGTGTCTTTACTTACACGGCTCAAGATGCTGGGCTAATTGTTACAAAACCCGCTGATGCTGGATCTTTTGCTGCTACTGGTCAAGACGCTGGCTTTAGGTTTGACGCTAAGATAATTGCTCAACAGGGTACATATATTGTATCCCCGCAACAGATTACAGATAATACCCGCAAGGTTGCTGGCACAGGTCAGTTTACACTAACGGGCCAGTCTTTTGGTATTGAGTACCCACTACCTGTTTCTGAGGGAACCTTTACCCTCTCAGGTCAAGCTAACGTCTTTGGTGTAACTCTATCCGCTGGAACTGCCTCTCTCAGCCTTACGGGTCAAGCAGCAAATACCAACACCCGTATTCAGAACGGTTCTGGTAGTTTTGCTTTAACTGGTCAAGATGCCAATATAGTTCCAACTACTATCGTAGATGCGGAAACTGGCATATTTACTCTGACGGGTCAGACCTCTGATCTACTTCGTAACTATGCTTTGTTTGCAGAAGCTGGTAGCTACAGCCTAACTGGTCAGGTTGTTAATACTGCAACAAGTATTACAAGTGTCGTTGGCTCCTTTGCTTTAACTGGTCAAGACGCTGTTCTTAATATTAGTGAGATACTTGAGGCTGAGTCGGGTAGCTTCACCTCTACGGGCCAAGACATTAACTTCGATGTCAACGATAACTTTGTTGCTGAAACTGGTTCTTTTGTCTTTGGCGCTGAAGATGCAGCACTAGATGTAAACTACTACATGCTTGGGGCGCAAGGCTCCTTCACTCTGACGGGGCAAGATGTTACCCTAATTCGTGGTAAAGTCCTTGATGCAGAGGCTGGTAGCTTTGTTCTTACCGCTGATGATGCAAGATTAGAGCCAGAGCTAACCCTACCTGCTGCTGCTGGTGTATTCAGCCTTACTGGTCAATCTAATGGGTTTGGTCATGTACTTGAAGCAGACAAAGGTACATTCGTAGTGACATACTACGATGCAGATATATTCAGAGCTTCACTCAGACGGGCTGTGTTTATTACAGCTAACTCAACTAATCAGGCTCTTATACAAAGCACGGCAAACTCTGCTGTCCTTGATGGAAATTATAATAAGGCGGCATAATGGCTTTCCACATTAAACAAAATGATACCAGTCCCTCTATCTTAGCAGAGCTTAAAGACGCTAATAATACTCCAGTCAACATAACTTCTGCCACAGCTAAGATTTTTGTTAAAGCTATTGATGGAACACTTAAGATTGATTCAAGTGTGCAGATTATCAATGCTGCTCTTGGTACGGTTAGGTATGACTGGCAGACAGGTGACACAGATACTGTCGGTACATACTCAGTAGAATTTCAAGTTACATATACAGATGGTTCCATTGAAACTTTCCCTAACACAGGTAGCCTTGCATTAGTTGTAACTAGGGAACTCAACTAATGTCAACATGGACTAAAGGAGTACTAACATGCCTAAAGGACTAGCTGTAAAAGTAAAAGAGCATAACGCTAAGTCTAAACATAAAGTTACGACTGGTATGTTGCAGACAGTTTATAATAGGGGTGTAGGTGCTTATAGAACAAACCCCTCTTCAGTACGCCCTAATGTAACTGGCCCTGAGCAATGGGCAATGGCTAGGGTGAACAGCTACCTTAAGATTGTGGCAGGTTCTAAGTCACCTAAGCACGATAAAGATTTGTTACCTTCTAGTCACCCGTCTAGCACCAAAAAGATGGAAGATGGTTATTATGTAGACAAGGCTGACAAACCACTTAACAAACCTTTTAGACTTCCAGCAGGTTCAAGTAAGAAGTTTGGCGTGTACGTTAAAGACGGTGACAAGACTAAGAAAGTCACTTTTGGCGACCCTAACATGGAGATCCGTCGAGATGACCCTAAAGCAAGAGCTAATTTTCGCTCTAGGCACTCTTGTGATACAGCCACAGATAAGACCTCTGCTAGATACTGGTCCTGTCGTATGTGGAGTGGAGCAACGGTGGGTAGTATGACCAAGGTAGAAGAAGATTTTAAACCTCATCAAATGTATGATCCTAAGACAGGCGATGCTCTTATGGCAGCTACTTATGAGCAACATCTTGACTTGAAGGAAAGAGGCTACACCCACAATAAGCCCCTTACAAAGAGTATTGAAGGTCAAATCCTAAAGGCTGACGAAGAACAACGTCTAGTCTACGGATGGGCCTCAGTCGTTACTGAGAAAGGTGAGCCAGTGGTTGACCGTCAAGGTGACGTAATCGAACCTGAGACACTTGTTAAGGCTGTCAACAGCTTTATGGAACATATTCGTGTCGGTAAACAAATGCATACAGGGGAGCAGATTGGGTCAGTTATCCATTCTATGCCTATCACTAAAGAGATTGGTGACTCCCTTGGCATACAGAGTGACCGTGAAGGCTGGATTGTAGCTTTCAAAGTCCATGACGATAATGTCTGGGCAAAGGTCAAGTCTGGTGAACTTGCGGCCTTCTCTATTGGGGGTCGTGCAATCAAGGAGGACTATAGTGCCTAACCTTTTAAAACAGCTTGAGTTGGAGGAATTGTCTTTGGTGGATCGTCCAGCAAACGCACAGGCAACAGTCTCCTTGTACAAGCGTGATAATTCCAGTGGAGAACCTATGGAACATGAAGTAACAGAAAAAATGTCTGATGATCTTAAAGCTAAACTGAAGCCATACATGGACAAAGGTATGTCTGAAGAAGAGGCCATGAAGATGTATCAACAGGACATGAAGAAAGCTGATGAAGCAACTGCTGAAGAGCTAGAAATCGAAACCCTTAAGGCCGCTGAAGTTTCTCTGAGAGAAGAGAATGAGCGTCTTCGTAAATCCCTTATCGACAATGGTTATGTCATCAAAGCTGACGTAATCGAAAAGAAAGTCGAGCCTGAGTATGTAGAGTATGAAGGTGAACAAATCAACAAAGCTGACATCCCTGCGCCTATCCTTAAGGCTCTGGAAGCAGCAGAAGTTGCTAAGGCAGATGCTGAACTGACTAAACGTGCAGAAGAAGCTCTACCTAACTTCAACATCGACGTAGCTAAATCACTTGTTGCTAAGTTTGATGAAGATGAAAGTGTCATGGAAGCCTTGAAGGGTGCAGATGCAGTCTTTGCGGAGTCTATGGAAGAATTTGGTAAGTCAGATGCTGATGGCAACTTCGCTACTGCACAAGACAAGCTGGATGCCCTCGTTAAGTCTTATATGGACGAGAATAAACTTAAGAAGAGCCAATACGCTGTAGCTTATGCCGCAGTTGCTAAGACCGATGAAGGTAAAGCTCTTATCAACAAATCCTATAAAGGAGAATAAACATGGCTGTAATGCAGTCCCGTGATACACGGTCTTTTGTTGCTGGGGAAGACCTTTCAGCAAAACAATTTAAGTTCGTTACTCTTGAGAGTGATGGGCAAGTAGACGTTGCAGACTCTGCTGGTGAAAACTGTATTGGTATTCTGTTGAATGCCCCTACTGCTGGAGCCGCTGCTACTGTAGCAATCTCAGGTAAAGTAATGGTAGAAGCTGGTGGAACTATTGCCGCTGGTGCAGCCGTTCAAGCCGATGCAGACGGTAACGCACTTACCGCAGCTTCTGGCGATGTTGTTATGGGTTATGCTTTGGAAGCAGCAGTTGATGGTCAGATCATGGCTATTGAACTCATCCAAGGCGGTAACATCGTAGCTTAATCCAGCATAGAAAGGAATAAATAATGCCCTTGCTGACTCCATCCGCAGTGCATGTAGATCAGCCGCTGACTAACCTCACGCTGGCTTATGCACAATCACAAGAAAACTTTATCGCTGATAAGGTATTCCCAACAGTAGGCGTTCAGAAACAATCTGACAAATACTACATCTATGACCGTGCGAACATGAACCGTACTGGTGACGTAGAGAAACTAGCTCCACGTACAGAAGTAAACCGTATCGGTATGACTATCTCAAACAGCAGCTACTTTGCTGACGTTTATGGTCTTGGTATGGACTTTGATGAACAGACTTTGGCTAACGAAGATGCTGCATTAGAGATCCGTTCTGCTGGTGCTGAAACTCTGGCGATGCGTCTGATGATCCATCGTGAAGAGCAGTTTGCTACAAACTTCTTCTCAGACAACATCTGGGGAACCAACTATGACGGTGCTGGCTCAACATCAGGAACTAACTTCCTGTATTGGGACGATGCTGCTGCTAAACCAATCCAAAACGTAACTGACCTACGCCGTGTAATGCAGCTTAAGTCAGGTGGCTTCAAGCCAAACACAATGGTTGTTGGTAAAGAAGTACGTGATGCTCTGGTAAACAACGCAGACATCTTGGCTCGCTTGAACGGTGGCGCAACTGTAACCAACACAGCTTTGGTAACTGATGCTAAACTGGCTGAGATCTTTGAGGTAGAGAACTTCTACGTCATGGAAGCTGTCAAGAACTCATCTGTTGAAGGTGTTGCAGAAAGCAATGCGTTTATCGGTGGTAAACATGCTATGTTGTGCTACACACCAAACAATGCTGGTCTTATGTCACCAGCCGCTGGTTTGACCTTTGCTTGGAATAACCTTGAAGGTGTAAACAACTTAGGTATCACTGTTGAGTCATTCTCAGACGATGCTCTTAAGCGTCAACAGATTGCTGAGATGATCCAAGTTAAGATGTCTTACGATATGCAAATCGTAGGTGCTGACTTGGGTGCCTTCGTAAACGGCATCGTACAGTAAGTATTTACTATGGTGGGGGCTGTAGTGGCCCTCACTTCCCCTTAATCAAAGGATTACCCGATGTTCCTTAATGAGCCGATGCAGTACGACAGACCACTCTTTGTCACCCTGACTATGAAAGCACAAGGCCGCACATTTAACGCTGGTGATGAGCTTAAGTGGAAAGAGATAGGTTTAGATAAAGAATTAGTAAAGATACTCTATAGGGAAGGTAGACTAAGACACAGTTCTACTCTTGAAGCTGAAACCAAAGTGGGTGACGGATTAGAGGTACTTGATGTCGCTGGACTACACAATCTAGTAAACGGTATCAATGAAAAAGTAAAATCTAAGACAAGCTCTGAAGCTGATTTCCAAAAGAAGAAGTGTAAGAAGTCTAAGATAGCTGATAAACAACGTGGGCTTATTCGTAGCTGGCGTAGAAATTATGGTCACATGGAGACTTAAATAATGGCTTGGTCGTATGATGCAACTAATTTAAGTACGGAGACAGTCTCTGGACGTTTAAACTCTGTACGTCTTCTTGTAGGAGACACTGACACTAACGACCAGCAAGTTCAGAATGAAGAGATAATCTTTGCACTAGCTCAGACCAGTAACAATGTATATCAGGCGGGTGCTTGGACAGCTAGGACAATTGCTGCACAATACTCTCGTAGGGTCACACAGAACCTCTCAGGCGCTCTTAGTGCTAACTACAGTGACCTAGCTAACCAGTACTCTCAGCTTGCCCTAGACCTTGAGCTTAACGGTAAGAAGGCTGGAGCCAGTATTGGTGTAGTAGCTGGTGGTATCAGTATTTCCACGGTGGATAATGTGAGACAAAACACAGATCGTGTTCCACCATCCTTCCGTAGGGATAGATTTAAAAACCCACCAAGTTACAGTGGTGATGACTACGACTATAGTTAAGGGGTAGGTGATGGCATTCTCAAGAGGTTATAACCTACTTAAGATGGTTGATGAGTTTGGGGAACCCCTTACTTTAAAGAAGAAGACTACAGCAGGAACCTACAATCCTACTACAGGGACAGTGACAGGTTCCGCTACAACCGACTACAGCTTCAACGGTTACTTCTACAACTACGATCAAGGTATCATAGCTAACGTAGATGAGATCCGTAGAGGCACCCGTAAATGTGTGGTACCAGCTTTAGGATTAGAGGTAGAACCCGATGACGAAGATCAGATTATTGGTAACGGTGACACAGTTAATGTTATTTCTGTTGTTACTATATTTTCTAATGGTGTCAAACTTTGTTTCTTGTGTGATGTGAGAGAGTAATGAAAGCTAAATTAAAAGTCCTGCCGACATTGCAAGAAAAAGTAGAAAAGTCCAAGATTTTAGCCGAGCAGAAAATAGAACGTGAATTGGTTAATATAGCAACCGATGCCGTTGGTTTAGGCAGTATCATAGTCCCAGTAGATACCGGTGCATATGTAACATCTTTCTCATTTAATGTAGGTGCTGGAAGACCTAGAGGTAAAAGCTCAAAAGGTAAACCTAGAAAGCAAAATGAAATCACCAAGAAAAATGAAGGTCTTTCAAATCTTACTCAAGACTTAGAAAAAATACCTTCTTTATTGACTGTAGACACAATCGTTCTTCGCAACAATAGCCCCCATGCCCGTGCTGTTGAGTACGGTAAAAGCGAAGGGTACTGGCCGAAAAAAGAAGGCTTCTTTGTTTTTACTAAATTGGAAAATATTTATGGCTAGTATCTATAATGACATACGTGCAGCACTTGAGAACAAGTTAGCTAACACCTCTAATTTACCTACAGGTATAGCTTATGAGAATGTCTCGTTTAGCCCAACTACAGGTACAAGTTACCTACAGACTAATTTCCTCCCGACACTCCGTAGACCCGCTGTAAGAGGTTTAAACCCACAACAGAGATACGATGGTGTGTTTGTTGTAACTGCCTACACCCCAGAAGGTAATGGCCCCGCCGCTGCTGATGCCTTAGCTAACACTATCCTAGAGGCTTTTGAAGCAACCACTAAAATCTCCTACTCTGGGGATGAAACAATAACTGTATCTATAGACTACGCTGAAAGACAGCAAGGTTTCTTAGATGCGCCTTGGTACTACGTTCCGATTAATATCGGATGGTACGTCTATAACAATTAGGAGAATACAACATGGCCTTCGCACAAGGTTCTCGTTCCAGTCTATCGTTCATTGTGGAAAGCACATTTGGTACGACTCCCGCTGGTAACTTTACAAACTTACCCTTTAGCACACACTCTTTAAACTTAAGCAAAGATCGTGTAGCTGGTACTGATATTCAAGCTGACCGTATGCCCCGTGTTGACCGTCATGGTAACCGTCAAGCTGCTGGTGACATTGTTGCTGACTTACGTGATGCTGACTACGATGCGTTTTTAGAATCAGCTATGCTTAACACTTGGTCAACTAACGTCCTTAAGGTTGGTACTACACCTAAATTCTTCTCTATCGAAGACTACGCTGCTGACATCGACCAAGCTCGTTTGTTCACAGGTATGACAGTTTCTACTATGGGTATCTCTCTAGCTCCTAATCAGATGGTAACAGCTACCTACGGTATGGTTGGTAAAGACATGACTATTAGTGCTACTGAGAAGACACAGGATGCTGCATCAGGTGCTGCCCCATTCGATGCCTACTCAGGTACACTAGAGATTGGTAACGTCAACGGTTCACCCTCTACATCAGCTATCGTAACTGGTATGGACTTTACCTTGACTAACTCATTCGCACCTACCTTTGTAATTGGTAGTGATAGTGCGCCACAGTTAGAAGTTGGTCGTGCAGAAATCGAAGGTACTCTCTCAGCTTACTTTGAGGATGCATCACTAATCAACCGCTTCTTAAATGAAACAGAAACTGAGCTTGAGGTAACTGTAGGCGATGGTAGCAATACCCTTAAGTTCGCATTTCCACGGGCTAAGATTAACAGTGCAGACGTAGGTGTAGATGGCCCAACTAGCCGTGTCATCTCTATGTCATTCGTAGCACTCTACAACACGACAGACGCAAGTAACTTAGTTATTACTCGCTCTGCATAAGTTCCCTAGCTAGGGTGGGGAGGCATTGGTGTCGGGTCTGATGCTTCCCCTTTTAACAAACTAACCCGACAACTTTTCACCCCGACAATAAGGAAACTCGACATGGACTTACTAGATTTAACCCCGACCAGCGACACTGTAGATGTCACTATTGTACATCCTACTAGCTTTGATGTCTTGAATAATGATGACGATACACCAATGGTTATCACTGTATATGCACCACACTCTAAAGAGTATAAGGCTGCTGTACATGAACAAACCAACAAACGTCTGAAGCAAGCACAGAATAAGAAGAAAGTAGAGATTACAGCAGAAGACCTAGAGGACGCTACTTTAGACTTACTTGCTAAAACTACTAAAGGCTGGAAGATTACTTATGGTGGCTCTAAACCTAAGTTCTCTATCACTAGGGCCAAAGAGATTTACGCTGAAGTATTCTGGATAAGAGATCAGATTGAGGAAGCAGTAGCTAACTCTCTGGATTTTACGAAGGCCTGATTGAAGAACTGGTTGACTATGCAGAGCATGAGTTCTCTATAAGTAGACCAGACAAGTCAGGCACATCAGAACGTGAACACTTAGAACAAGTAGAAAGGCAGACTGGACACAGACCAAAAGCATTAGATGGCCCCGACTTCCCATTGCTTATGTCTCATGTTTGGTCTGCCTTTATTGTATTAAACGCAAGTAGAACGATGGGGTTCTCAGGCCCAAACCCGATAAGTTATCAAGAAATAAAAACATGGAAGGAGCTTACAGATACACCATTGTCTTCTTGGGAAATAGAAGCAATAAAACGTGTTGATGTAGTCTTTATGGGTACAATGAATGGCTGATCTTCAAATCATAGTAGAAGTTGATGGGCAAAGAGCCGTTGATCAACTGGACAGTAAGATAAAAAAGTTAAGCAAGACTTCAAAAATACTATCCACTGACTTTGACAAAACAGCAAGCTCAGCTAAAAGGTTTAATACTACAGCCTTAGAGGGTGTAAGAGGGTTAAACCAGTACGGTAAGACGTTTAATGGTACAGGAAGAAACCTAAACCGTTTTAATATGCAGTTACAGCAAGTTGGTTATCAGGTTGGTGACTTTGCTGTTCAAATACAAGGTGGCACAAATGCAATGGTTGCCTTGGGTCAACAGGGTTCTCAGTTATTGTCAGTTTTTGGCGGTGCCGCTGGAGCCTTAGCAGGTGCTGGTTTAGCTATTGCAACTTCATTTTTAGCCCCACTCCTTCAAGCGAAAAAAGATGCTCAAGATACCACAGAAGTTATGAATGAGCTTAAGGGTGTTTTAGGAGATTACGACAGTATTGTAAGAGATGCTGCTATGTCAACTTCTCAACTTAGCGAGAGGTTTGGATCTTTTGCAGGTAATGCTGGAAGACTTCTAGGAGTGCTTAAAGAAATACAAAGAGTAAAATTAGGTCAGGCTATTTCTCAGGTATCTGGTATTGGCCCCTTAAGTTCAGCAGCAGCTAGAGATATACTAGATGAACAAGGTGAAGTAGCTCGTAGATTAACTGGTGCCCAAGCCGGTGACATATATGACTTTTTTGATTTAAATAGGTTTAAGTCCAAAAAGAGAGGTCAGATTGGTGGTGAATTTGCTGTTCTGTCTGGTATGTTGGCATCCGCAAAGACATTTAAAGACCAAGAGGATGCACTTCAAGGGTTACTAGACTTCACCTTGAAGTATGCAGGGGCTTACGAAGATATGACTGGGGAGCAAAAGTCATATTATGAAGCTATAGCTCAAGCTCAACAGCTAGTACATGATGCTGCCAATGCAGAAAGAATAGCAGAAGAAGCGGCTAACGATAAAGCTAAAAAGATACAAGAAGACAAGTTTAAGTCGGTTATGAAAGCAAGTCAAATGCAACTTGCGGCTGGACAAGTTGTAAGAGATGCAGAAGAAAAAGCTGAGAAGCAGAGAAAAGATGAGCAAGTAAAAAGATTTAAGTCTGCTATGCAAGCAAGTCAGATGCAGCTTAAAAATGGTCAACAAGTAAGAGATGCAGAGACACAGGCTGAAAAACAAGCTGCTAAATTACAAATTGACAGAGAAAAAGCGATGCAAGCAATGCAAGAGGATATTGCTGCTGGTCAAAAAGCTAGAGATGCTGAAAGGGCGAGGAGAGACAAAAAGGCCCATGAGACAAGGATGGGGTATATTGCGCTAGAGGCTAGATCTCAAATGTTGTTGGGTACAGCACCTATGTTTATAAATGAGGATGCTCTTGCTGAAGCCGCTAAGATCTTTAAAGATAGAAAGGCCGCAGAAGAAGCTGATGCAAAAGCCGCAGCAAGAAGAGCTAAAGATTTAGAAAAAGCTATAGACCTCACCAGAGAACTAACAGAAGCGCAAAAGCAACAAGTAGAAATAGCTGATACTGTCTCTGGAGCCTTTGGTGACTTGTTTATGAATATGGTAGACGGTACTATGTCAGCTAAAGATGCCTTCAGAGCTATGGCTGCTGATATTATTAGAGAACTATATCGCATCATGGTTGTCGAGCAAATGGTTCAATCTCTTAGGGCTGGTATTACGGGATTCTTTTCCCCTGCCTCTGCTGCTGGTACTGCGGGTTCTGTAGCTCCCCCTGTAAGACCGACAGGGGTGTTTGACGGTGGTGGCTACACAGGCACAGGCCCAAGATCAGGTGGCTTAGATGGTAAGGGTGGCTTTATGGCTATGCTACACCCTAGAGAGACTGTAGTAGACCACACTAAAGGTCAGTCAGTAGGTGGTGAAGTTATTAACGTAACTCAGAATATCAATGTCTCCACAGGCGTACAACAGACTGTACGTGCTGAGATTAAACAGCTTATGCCTCAGATAGCTGACAGTGCTAAAGCTGCTGTAGTGGATGCTAAAAGGCGTGGTGGATCATATGGAAGGGCATTCTCGTAATGGCTATTAGTTACCCTTTATCGTTACCTACAAGCATTGGTATAGCTCAGATAGAGCTTAGAGTTACTAATGCTGTAGCTGTCTCAAGATCCCCCTTTACTTTCTCAACTCAAGTTCATGCCTACTCTGGACAGTCTTGGCAAGCAGATGTTACTCTACCTAGTATTCGTAGAGACTTAGCTGAAGAGTGGGTGGCTTGGCTTATTTCCCTTAAGGGGCAACTAGGAACTTTCTACTTAGGTGATCCTAATGCTGTAACACCTAGAGGTTCAGCTAGGGACACAGATACAATCCTAGTAAATGGAGCTACATCATCTGGTAACACACTTGCTATTGATAGCGCCCCTGCAAGTCGGACAGGTTACCTTAAAGCTGGTGACTACATGCAAGTAGGTACTGGAACAAGTAGACAACTGTTTAAAGTTTTAGCAGATGTTAATACTAATGGGTCTGGTCAAGCAACAGTTGACATATGGCCTGATGTTAGAACCACTATAGCTAACAATGCTGCTGTCACTGTAGAGGACACTAAAGGTATCTTTAGGTTAGCCTCTAACGAGCAAGGTTTTAGTATAAACGAAGCTAGTTTCTATGGGATCTCATTTGGAGCAATGGAAGCACTATGAGCCGTACAATACCATCAGCATTACTTACATCTCTTAGTCAACCAGAGGTACATCCTTACTATGCTGTCGAACTTGATTTTGACAGTGCGCCTATACGGTTATGGACTGGCTATGGTGAAAGAACAATATTTAGCAATACTTACACTGGTGGTGGTAACCTCTTAACTATCAGTGGTCTTGAAGAAGCTAGTGACCTTTCCGCTAAAGGTATAACCTTATCACTCTCTGGTGTACCATCTACACTTGTAACTTTAGCTCTTAGTGAACCTTATCAAAGAAGAGAGTGTAAGGTTTACTTTGGTACAACAGATACAACTGTTCCGATAGAAGTCTTTAGTGGTCTTATGAACACAATGACTATTGAGGACAGTGGAGAGACAAGTGTTATCTCAATAGCTGTTGAGAGTAAACTTATTAGATTAGAGAAAGCCAGCAACAGAAGGTACACAGAAGAGAACCACTTGTCTCGACACACTGGTGATACCTTCTTTAGTTATGTTACAGATTTACAAGACAAGGATGTAGTATGGGGCAGAGAGAGAGCTTAAACGACTATCTCAAATCTGTCAGGGATAAGTCTTTTGAGTGGGGTAAACATGATTGTCTTACATTTACCAATAACGCTTACAAAGCCATGTATGGTGAAGGTTGGGCTGATGATTGGCTTGGGCGTTATATGAATGGTTCAATGACTTTGCGTAGAAGTGAATTAAAGAAAGAGTTTGGGTTTTCTAGTTTTACATCTGCTGTAGATAATAGACTGGAACGTATAAATCACATTCCGCCCCTTGGTGCATTAGTTACAACCAAAGAGGCACAGAGATGGATTATAGGCGTAGCTATGGGCATCTGCACTGGCACTAAGGCTGTTTTTCTATCTAAAGAGGGTATGTTGTTCTTACCACTAGATTACATTCACCAAGCATGGGTTAAAGAGATATGAATAAGTACAAGCTAGGTGACTACACGATACAAAACTGGAATAGCTGGGATAGAGTTCCTAGAGATCCAGTAACTGTTGGTGCATATATCCTCACCTCAGTGGGGGCTACAACACTTGCGGCATCAACGGTGGCTAGTTTCATTGTAGGCTACTTAGTCACAACCGCCATTACATCTTGGGCCATATCTGCACTTACCCCCAAGCCTGATTTTGGTGCGTTAGATAGCTCTGGTCTTTTAGTTAATCGAACTGCTGGAATTGCCCCACAAGACTTTATTTATGGTGAGGTTCGTAAGGGTGGGATCGTTACATTCTATGAAACCACTGGCTCTGATAATGTATATCTGCATCAGATAATTTGCCTTGCCGGTCACGAAGTAAACTCGATTGGTGACATTTATATCAATGACCAAATAGCTACATTCAGTGGTAATTTTGTTACGACTGCTGGTACAGGCTCAGAGCAAGTTAATTGGGATAGCAAGATACGTATTAAGAAATACGATGGGTCACAGACTACAGCGGATAGTGATCTGGTATCTGAAACTAGTGTCACAAGTTCTTTTAAGGGTTTAGGTATAGCTTATCTGTATGTCAGATATGAGTATGACCAAGATGTGTTTGTAAATGGTTTACCTGTCGTTACTGCTGTTGTGCAGGGTAAAAAGGTTTACGATCCCAGAACGACATCGACAGGCTATAGTAGTAATGCTGCGCTTTGTGTTCGTGACTTCTTGACATCCTCATATGGGTTGTCTGACAGTGCTATAGATGATGTTTCCTTTTCCGCTGCTGCTAACGAGTGTGATGAGAATGTTACATTATCTGGTGGTAGTACTGAAAAGAGGTATGCACTCAATGGTGTAGTTCAGTCTAATAGGGCTGTAGGTGATGTATTAGGGGATATGGTTACAGCTTGCGCTGGTACACTATTCTGGGGTTCTGGTTATTGGAAACTAAAAGCTGGAGCTTATTCGTCACCAGTCAAAACTCTCACACTAGATGATCTAAGAAGTCCGATTAGCTTAGACACTCGCATAACTATGCGTGATAACTTTAACACAGTTAGAGGTACGTTTATTGATGCTTCGCAGGGTTGGATTAGCGCCGACTACCCAGAGATTACAGGCTCTGCATTTGTAACTGAGGACAACGGTGAAGAGGCTCTACTTGACCTTCAGTTGCCATTCACAACAAGTTCAGCAACAGCACAACGCCTTGCAAAATTAACTTTATATAGAGGTCGTGAGCAGATGACCTTTAGCGCTGACTTTGGGTTAGAGGCGCTTGAAGTTGAGGTCGGGGATATTATTGGTATTACCAATGCTCGTTATGGCTTTAGTGCAAAAGAATTTGAGGTTGTTGGTTGGAAGTTTGCCTCTAATCAAGATGCTGGCGACTTAAGAGTAACTCTTACGCTAAGAGAAACCTCTGCTGCTGCATTTAATTGGAGTGCTGAAGAAACAGCAATTTCAAGCAACAATACAACTCTACCTAGCATTACGGCTGGTACAGCTATAACAAACCTTGCCCTATCTGATGGTGGATCTGAGGTTCAGGGTGATGGAACTGTTATAAATAGTTTAATTGCTAGTTGGACTGCCCCTACCAATGCTTTTGTCAGCCACTATGAAATAGAGTGGGGTCAAACAAGTAGCGCAAACAGAACAACATTTATCAGTTCAGATACCTCTGCGCTGTTATCACCAGTGGTTGATGGGGTAAGTTATACTGCAAGAGTTAGAAGTGTCTCAGTCAGTAGTTTTAGAGGGGCTTATTCTACTGCTACAGCTACCTCTGGGGGTGATACAACAGCGCCAGCCAAACCTACAACGCCAACAGTTATAGCTGGGGTTAAACAACTAGAAATTAACTGGGAAGGTTATTCCTCTCCTGTAGATTTTCAAGCTATGGAAGTTTACCACAGCACTTCAAGTGGTGGTACATTTACAAAAATAGGGGCATCAGCGGGTACAAACATAGTACATGGCGGGTTGGTACAAAACTCTACTCACTATTACAAAATCAAAGCTAGAGATTTCTCTGGTAACCTTTCTGTTTTCAGTGATGAGAGTAATGGTACGGTTGCGGCTGATGTCCAAGGACCAGCGGGTCAAAGTGGTCTTATTGTAACGCTTAATGGAGCGGAAATACAAACTAATAATGTAGACCCACAAACAACAACACAAGCTCAATTAGATGCAGCTTTCTTAGCCGCAAATCCATTATTATCTCAGATGAGCGATGTGCCAGAAGATGCAGTAGTTTGGGCAAGGTTTGTAAACCCAACTTTTACAAATGCTACGAGCATGTCATCTGGTACAAACTATGTAATTGAAGTTTTGGGATCAACTGATTTTACTGCTGTTGGTGCTTCAAGAAATCTTGTTGGCATCCAATTTACCGCAACTGGCGCTGGAACTGGAACTGGAAAAGTTACAACCGCATCTGCAAGGAAATGGGATTACAGCAGTCAAGACTGGTCAGCACACGCTCAAACCTTTGATAGTCCCGCTATATTTTCGCCAACTGTTTTTGCATTAGAAACTTTTTCTCAATTTATAGCCGCTACGGAGATAGTAAGCGACAAGCTCAAGGTAAATTCAGAAGTTAATCTGGAAGATGGGGCAGCATGGAAGGTAGGGAAATCAACTTATGATGAACAGACAAATGGTATATTCTTTGGAAACCCTACTGGAAATCTTGATTTTGCCTTTTCTACTTTTGGGCAAGATGGCAGTGGAGACGATCACGGAGTTTCATTTTCAGATACCCAAACAAGAATTACAAACCCTATCATAGAAAAAGATGCAGTAGGTACTTTTTCCTCTGCAAACATATCAAGCACTCAGACTATTGTTATAAAGAGTTCTACCGTTAATCCAAATGCTGTCTCATTAACTGTTAATTCAGTTGGCGGCGGCGCTGGAGGTGCGGCTTCTGTTCAAACTACTTCTCCGACGTCAGGAGGCAGAACAAGATACCGTTTGGTTTTTAATGGAACTAATCAATCTTATGTAAACGCGACTGGTGGGATAGCGGATGCTGGTACTGGAGTTGACAAGTGGCGCGGAGACGATGGGCAAGACAGCGCGTTTGCTTCTGGGGGCGCTGGTGGGAGTAGCGAAAATGACACTGGAGATGCTGGAACTTTAGGCTCTGGCGGTGGCGGCGGTGCTGGTAATCCTCCCGATTGGAACCAATCATCAGTAAAAGGCGGCGCGGGTGGGGGCGCGGGAGTTCATGTTACTAATACATATGACATTTCAATCTATAGCACTGTTTCAATAGAAATTACTGAAATCGGAAATGTTACCAATACCAGCGAGGGAAATAAGGGCATTGGTAATAGGGGCAACGGTGGAGATGGCGGCAATGGGGTTGTTAAATATACCATTGAAACCAGTGGAGCTGAACCAGTTATTTTAAATACTCAGCCAGATTTAAATGCTATGTTTAGCTCAACAAACGGCAGCTTTAATCATCCCTCTGGATTTCAAGTTAGATTTGGGTCGTTTTCAAATTCAACTGATGATGATCAGACTGTTAATTTTGGCTCAGATTTTAGCACTCAATGTTTGTCAATTATTTGCTCCGTAGGTGGCGCAACTTTCTTGGATGCAAGCAATTCTATAAATAAGGATAGATTTGTATTTAACAGAGATAATTCTTTTAGCGGAACCTATATAGTTTACTACATTGCCTTTGGGAATTGATAAGGAAAAATAAGATGGCATACAAACTAGGAACACGTAGCTTACAGAACTTGTCAGGAGTACACCCTGATATGCAAGCTGTAGTTAAGAAAGCAATAGAGATTACTGAGGTAGACTTCACAGTTATCGAAGGTATACGTCATATTGATCGTCAAAGACAGTTACTCAAAGCGGGTAAGTCAACTACACTTAACTCAAGACACCTCACAGGCCATGCTGTAGACATGGTTCCTTGGCCTGTAGATTGGGAAGACTTAGATAGGTTTGAAACTATGGCTGAAGCCATGAAGGATGCAGCAGAAGAGCTTGACATTTCCATCGTATGGGGTGGTGACTGGAAGAGCTTCTACGATGCACCTCACTTTGAACTTGATCGTAAAGTCTACCCAGCATGAGTAGAGAAGAAGATAATTGGCACCTTTCCAGAAGTGTACCTATAACCCTTATCTTCGGACTTATAGCTCAAGCAGCAGCTATAGTTTGGACTGTATCTATGATGATGTCAGATATTGAACGTAATGGTGAAGAGATCATGCGTCTACAGTCTAGGATGGCTATTGTAGAAGACGCAGCACAAAGACAAGCAATATCTATGGCCCGTATAGACGAAAACATTAAAGCAATCCGACAATCAGTAGAAAAGATGGCTAGTGAAGACTAATTTCCACTGTAGGGGGTAGTCTTAATTTCCACTGTAGGGGTGCAGGATGATAGATCCATTTACAGCTTTGGCTGCGGTCAAGACTGCTGTCAGTGCAGGTAAAGAGCTTGTCTCAGTTACTAAACAAATAGGTGAGTTCTTTGATGGTGTCGATGAACTAAGGAACAACCACAATAAGAAAAAGAATAGTCTCTTCTCAGGTGATGATGAGAACAGTATGGAGACTTTCGTAAAGCTACAGAAGGCTAAGGATGCTGAAGAAGAACTCAGAGCCATTGTAATAGCTACTAGAGGTTACTCCGCTTGGGGTGAGCTACAGGAAATCAGAGCTAGAACACGTAGAGAACGTAAAGAGAAAGAAGCTGCTGAGAAACTCCGTAAACAAGAGATAGTAGAGAAGGTGGTTGTTATTGGTGGTACTCTAATCGTACTGTCCATAATCACAGGAATAGTTACTCTTGCTATAATGTCTTCAAAAGGAATGTTATGAGCCTAGATGCTAAAGGTACTTTCCCATTCCAGATGTATCAGATACCTGAGTTTACAGCTACTACAGTAACTACAGCACCTACTCCACCAGCTAAGGTTAGTGCTGATAAGCCAAAGGTTGTGGAGCCAGCTACACGTAGTGAGGTTACCATAAGGCTAGATAAGTACTGGCAAGAGAAGGCTGAAGAACTCTTAAACAGACAGAGAAGCATGGCTGAGATAGCCTACAGCCCAAATGGTAGGGTCGTAGCACCTATAGAGATAGGTAAAATACTAGACGTAGAGGTTTGATATGACAGTTGCAATGGAACGTATATTAGCTTGGAAACTACTACCACGACTTATGATGGTAGTGATGACCCTTATGTATATACGTGTAATAGAGTGGGGCATTAGTTTAGATGACTTAAGTACTCAACAGAGTGCTATGATTAGTGTTGTAAGTGGTGCGATGACGGGTACGATAGCCGTTTGGCTGGGGAGTGAAAAGAAATGATAGGACAAATATTAAGTAGTGTAGTTGGTTTAGCTACAAGTGTAATCGACAGTAAGACACAGATCAAACTAACTGAGGCTGAGATAAAGAAGAAACAGCTTACAGGTGAGATAGACTGGGATCTAGCTGCTATAGAGGCTACAAAAAACTCATGGAAAGACGAGTGGATAACTCTACTCTTCAGTATTCCCCTGATACTAGCATTTTGTGGTGATTGGGGTAATGCTATAGTACAGGCTGGTTTTGCAGCACTTGAGACTATGCCAATATGGTATCAGTATTCCCTCGGTGGTATCGTATCAGCGTCTATAGGAATCAGATCAGTATCTAAATTCTTCGGTAAATAAATGCTTGACACAGAAGCGAGCTTAACATAAGGTGTTGTTAGTCGGTTGCTCCTCTAATCGACTTTTTGACTCCTCCCAAAACTAAGGCCCCTTGGATTTCTCCTTGGGGCCTTTTTCTTTATGAGTTTTTACCCCATTGGTGGCAGAGGTAGTCTTTAACTACCCACCTATTCCCTTCTAGGGTCTGTATACCCAGAGCTAATGATTTAAGGCAAACATCCTCTGAAGTGTACAAAACAGATGGAGATACACTCTTACAAGTTGCTGTGTCTAAATGACAAGTAAGTATTATTGCAGTCCACACATAAAACTCCTTTCATGTTATTCCTCTTCTATCATGGCTGCTATTGCAGCATATATGTTTGAGATTGCCTCTTGCTGTTTTATAACCATCCAAGACAACCATAGAGTGACACCTAAATGTGCCAATACCAGAACTTCAAAAACAGTAACATCAATATTCATTTATGCGATTCCACCCATCGTTTCCGTAATCTATTAAGATACCACAAGGCTTTGTCAATATCTTCTAGGCCATTCTTGTATTCACACCGCCACATATACTTCAAAACATTGGCTGCATGGGGCGCTATACTGCCTGACATATTTTCCGTCATAGCCTCTATAGCATCAATACATTCGATACCTGCTTGATTGTAGTGTACTGGTTTATTAACAGGATCTACTTCATTGCCAAGTTTATCTAAGCTCCACTTTGCCATTTTACACCTCTAACAATAATTCAGATATTTTCATATTGTACGCATCAGACCTGAAGGTAAAATTGTTTGAAGGGTCTTTAGCCCCTTTCTTAAAGAATGTGCAGTCTTCATAGTACTTTTCGCTATCGTATAGACCTAAGAACCACCCATGACTATAGTCTCCTAAAACCCTAACAAAAGCATAGTAGTCACATTTCTGCTTGTAGTAAGTGCCTATAGAGCAATCGTAAGTGGGTTTAGGTTCGACAGTCGTGCGTTTTGTCTTTACGTCAACTGTCTTACCGTTTTCTAACGTAATGTCAAAGTCTATGTTTTTTTCAATGTTGGAAAAGGTTCCCCCTAAAACTTTTAGAGCTATCTCTTCTCCAACAAAACCTACAAGATTTCCTTGACCACCCATAAAACTTCGCTTTAAAGTGCCTAAGTCTTTTGCCTTTTTACGAGCAGACAAAAACATCTTGTCAGTTACTTTGACTTTTATCATATCTTTCCCTTACGTGATGTCCACTATCTCACACACATCACCAGAGCAAGCCATCGTTTGACTACCGGCGGTGTTATCTTCTTTCTCATATTCTGAAAGTTCAGACCAGTCAATAGTCTTAGGCATTTTAGCTAAAAGTTCTTCATACTTTTCCTTAGAGCAATCCTGATAAGGTGCTTGCTGGTAAGTATGGTCTGAATGAGGTAGGAACGACACTCCTGACATCTCATCAAAGTTTTCGTACACAAACGCACCTACAGACATCCACTCACTATCACGGACTGATATTGTCACGGATGGTTTGTGTTCACACCATGACCTTTGATACGTCAGCCACATCTCTAGTTGCTCTATGGCTGTCATATCGTTTCTGGTGATAGCCCCTGCCGGTGACTTGACAGGGAAGCTGAACACAGTTGTTGTGTCACCCTTCATAACACAAGGCTCATTAGGAATACCTCTGTCAACCATAAACTGTGTCAGGGGATCTTTATTATCACCACGCACAGTGCGGATATAATAGGGGCTGTGGCGAGCATGTATGCCACTGGCACTATCCACCAGTTGTGAGACTGTTCCCGATGGTTTTATACAGCTAATAGCAGTAGAATGAGGTATACCAAGACGATCAGCCCATTCAGCATTAGTATCAACAGCCACTGTTCGTAAATGCTCAAGGGTCTTCTTTAACCCCCTGTTTTCTGAAGTTGTCAGTTTATTGTCCATTATCCCTGTGAGTGACACACCAAGCAACCGTTCTTCTTCTGTGTTGGTAGACCACACCTTTCGCAGGTAAGGGAACTTTGTGTACGATGATTGGATAGTTCCCAGAATTGTTGCCAGACGGACTTTTCGTTCCAGATCTTCGATACTGTCCGTAGCACGTATGACAACTTCCGTAAGATTGCAGAACTGATTTGGGCGCAAGATGATCTCGCTGCAAGGATTGGTTCCGAACTCATGGTTAGGATCTCTGCGACCATACTTCTCAGCTTGTTTTTTACTCGCTTGACGATTGAATACACCACGTTCTCCAGACTTACTTTCCACTAGAGCTTGCCACTCCCGCATGAATGTTTCCATGTCAGGCTTCTCTGTGTAGCTCACACTGTTGTTAGCCAATGCACGATGAGCAGCAGTCTCCCACCAGCTTCCTGACTTAGCGTGACGCATCCGATCATCAGATAGATTGGACAGAGAGATCATAGCTGACCTACGAACCCCGCCAACTACAACAATCTGACCAATAAAACACATAAGGTCATGGCACTCAATACTTGAAAGTTTACGCCCTTGGGCATTCTTAAAGGTCTGTACAGCAAAGTTAAATAGCTCTACAAGAGGCGCAGGACCACTAGCTCTACCGCCGAATGTCTTTAGTCTTGCCCCAGCAGGACGTACTCTACTAACATCCCATTGAGGGATCTCACCAGCCCAGAGGAGTGCTAGAACTTGACGGAACGCCTTAGCCCAACCTTCCTTACTGTCTTTGACAACGACTGTGGTGTCACTCTCGAACAACTCAGGTACTTCAGGCAACTTGCTTATGAATTGTCTCTCGACACTGAAACCAACACCAGTGCCACACAGCAGGATAAACATAGCCTCATCGAAGGACTTAGGGTCATCTACGGGTAGGTAAGAGCAATTATAACCGGCTGTATTGTCTCTCTCTAAAGCTTTACCGGCTGTCATCATAGCTCGCATAGAAGGCATAACCTCTAGGCCTAAGATAGCATCACGTATTTGATTAACGTAGCTGTCCTTACCAGCTTTAGGGCGCACAACATTATCCATGTAACGCTCTACTGTTTCAGACCAGTCTTCACGACCTTTACCATCAAAGTACTTTGCATAGCGAGATTTGGCTATGAAAGTCTGATAGTCTGTAGGTAAGTAATTATTTTTTGACATCCTCTTTTCCTCTTATCTGTTATCGCCAGAGCCTCTTAGTGTACCACGTTCCATGCGACCGTCAAGCTTTTCCATATTGAGTTCAATAATAGACTTAAGTGTCCCACCGTAGAGGTTAGCCAAAGCTGTCGTATAAAACAAGACATCACCTAATTCGTTAAGTAATTCCTCGTTTGAATAACGTGCTTTGTCACGTACCATTTTCTTTACTTTTTCAGCCACTTCTCCAGCCTCTCCAACAAGACCTAAAGTATTTTCAAAGATACGATCATTACCTTTTGTCAAGATCTTACCCTCTACCCAATCAGAGTATGTGTCTAAAATCTCTCTGTATTCTCGCATTGAAATCATTCCTTTTCCCTTTCTGCGTCGAAGGACATCACAGCGATTCCCCCTATATCTTCTATAGCATCAGTTATGTGTTCTTGTAAATCGTCTAAGACAGCAGAATCTGACACAGGATGCCAGTATACGGATTTATCTACTGTTATGTGAAGATGTACATTGTAACTATCTTCACGAATTTCTTCTTGGTCTTCCATAATCTACTCTCCCGTAAAATTCTGTCGGGCCTTCATCTTCAACATCAAACAAATACCAAGCACAGTTATCTTTACCAACACTCTTGCTGCCTTCTATCCACTTCACTCTACCGACAGAAACAATCCTTGAGCAGTATAGCATAAACCTTTCTGACTGTAGAGTGTGCATCCAATCAGCATCAAATAAGAGCCAAGTAGGAGCAAACCTTACGAAGTGGTCTATCATAGGGTGGAGCAGTCTCCTATCCCAAGGTGGATTAGTTATTATAAAGTCTACAGGATCGAAGTCATAGTCTAGGCAATTAGCTCTTGATACACGATCACACTGAGGCTCTATGTCTATCGCAAGTGTACATGACAAATAAGAGTTGTCTTCAATGTGTTTGATTAACCTACCGTCACCAGCACAAGGCTCTGCAAAGTTTCCTGAGAATGGTAAGTGTTCAAACAAAGGCAATACAGCAGAGAATGGTGTAGGATAGAAGTCTCGTTCTATTCTTTCAAACTCACTTCTTTTGCCCATTAAAATACTCCAATAATTCTATACAAACCTCTGCGGGTAAAATCGCCAGAGGTTTTTCTCTGTCTGCCCTAATAAAAACAACAGGCAAATAATCACCATGTGTGTTTGCTTGGTCAAGCCAGCCATAAATAGTCTTAGCTGACTTAACTCTTTTACACTCAATCTGTATCGGAAGTATTTTTCTGGCGGCTGGGCTTAGTTGGACATCTTCTCCACCGGCTCCCATACTTGTACTCTTAACATCGTCATTCTCAAGCTGCGGGTATGTCTTGAGAATTAGATCCCGTATGTCCTGTTGGAAGACACGGCCTTTAGCTTTAGCTGACTGTGGCCTCATAGCTCAAATACATCCCTTGGCTCTCTGGCTACATTAATCAGATAACGAGGACCACCCTTGTAGATAAATGTCCTCATGTCAGGCCAACAGATCTTCTTGAAGTCACAGTAGCTACACTGCGTACAAAGCTTAGTATTGCCACTTTTACCATCAGGCTCAGGCTCATATTCCCTCGCAGGGGGTTTGCCCATTTTCACGACAGACTTACAGTTTTCCACTTCAGCCTTCTTGGTCCTCACCTCTGGTGAAAGATCGTAGATGTCCAGAGCTATATGACCAAACTGCTTATCAAAAGCTAAGAAGCCAGCCTTATTCTTTTCTGTGACAAGAGGATCATCTTGGCTACCGTAAAGGTAGGAAGACAACTGACTGATGTAGCCGAAGGGGTCTTCTTCTCTCAGCTTACCTTCTTTGAACTTCCTGAAGCTGAAGCTAGAAGCAGACTTAACATCAATCAACATACCGTCGATAACACAGTCACGGTGACCTAATACGCCCTCTACGTTCAGTTGGTCTTGCATCCCTTCTACTTTATGTCCAGCAGCCATACACAAACCAATTATATGACTTTCCGTAAGGTCACCAAAGATAAACTTGTTGAGGGTAGAGGCTGTCAATTTCTCACGGTGGGTTGCCTTGTTGACAGTGTACCAAAGCTTACGTTCACACTTTGTTCCAAGACCAGAAAGACGAAGAGATCCTTTGTCTTCTCTTTTCTTCATTTGACGAAGAAGAGATTTACGGACATCTTCCGACACCCATTCCGCTACTTCTTCTGTATATCCCTCACCTGTTTGAAGGACATGGTTTACGTCTGCTACAAGAGATTCGATGGATGGCATACTTCTTCTCCGGTGTCATACACTGCAATTAAATAAGCCAAGTAAGACCAACCACACCCATTTACAGCCTCGTCAAGGAAGAGGAGACAATCTTCCATCGTCTCCACTCCTTTCTCTGTAAAGGTCACTGAGTGATCCCTACCATCTTCCTCTACCGTAGTTTCGTACTTAAGAGTAAGCTTTCCCATCTACCAGACCAAAGCCTCATCACGTTCAGGGGCTTCGGCTGCTTCCACAACACCAACGCTTTCCAATGTTACGATGTTGACCCGACCTTTGTAGATCGAAACCTTTACCTTAACTTTAGAGCCGTTCCAGATGTTTTTTTCAGTATCCCAAGGCACTGCAACTTTGTTTTCTTGAGATGCCTTCCAATCAACTACATTAGGTGGTCCGTTTACTTGAGGTGTCCCATCGTCATTGGTAAACCTCTTGTGAAGATGTGTCCGTTTGAATGTATAACCATACAAACCATCTTCTGTTTCTTTGAACATCTCATTACCCAAGATGACGTCTGGAATACCGTCAGCAATCATTCTCTTCTTCATGTCTTCATCAAAGACAAGTTGAATTTTGTACTGACCGTCAACGTCATCTAAGGGGTAAGCTTCGCTACCCATGTCACGGTTACGTTCAAAGACCTGTGCGTACATGGATGTTCCATCATACGTTTTGTACACTGTTTTACTCATAGTGATTCTCCTTTTGGAATCTGTCTTATATCATAAATATTACAACTACGCAATGCGTCAATGTGTCTCATACCAGTTCCTTCCAACATCTGACGAAACTGCCAATGGACAAAAGACATCAAGCTTATCTCTAACTCTGTTCATGCTCTCCTTTTGTATCCTAATTAACCTTTCAGCTATTTCCATCGAAGGCACTTCGACCTGCACTTCATCATGTACAATGTCGATCAGCTTAAAGTCTAAGCCTTCCTTCTCTGCTGCCGTTTTCCACTCTAGCACCCAATGCTTAACCACAACACTCTCGCCATTCTGGAGCATACCTGCTAGTGTTTTGTGTTCACTGGGAACCTTTACCTTACGTCCATCAAGACCAGTAAAGTAACCTCTTCTGGCAATGTGTGGGATCTTCTTTTTCTTTAATTCTTTAAGTCCGTCGATAGATTCTAGAAAGTTATCAACGGCATCTTTAGCCTGTGTCCTATTGACCTTTAAGATGCTTGCTATCTTAGGGATACCCGCACCTAAGAGAAAGGCGTAGATGAAGGTCTTAGCCATGTCTCGTGTCACATGCGGAATACCTAAAGCTCTTTTATTC
>UEXM01000901.1_pt1 | contig 28400 bp, 27 predicted proteins | sample 1796661 | NCBI WGS metagenome assembly UEXM01 (sample SAMEA4772469, study PRJEB27181) | metagenome
CGCAGGTGCAAAAGCCCTAGATGATTTTATGGCTATGGTACGTAAGAAAGGCACTGGCACTGAGAAACAACAAAAAAACATTAAGGCTGACAAAGTTTTAGCCTCTTTGATGCAAGGTAAGGTGTAGGTTATGTCAGAAACTGATTTAGGGGTTAACGATCCCAATAGTACTGTAGGGCAACCCGCAGGAACGTCAGGTAGTTTAGCAGAATGGTCTGGTGAATATGTCACCGACATGCTGGGTAAAACTAGAGCTTTAGCTGACAAGCCTTATAGTGCTTACACAGGCCCACTTACTGCCGGTGCCTCTGGCTTACAGAATCAAGCCTTCGGCGGTTACGGCACACTAGACCCCAACCAACAGACCGGCATTGGTAGTTTCGGTTTCGGTGCTGGGCCGGGTTCTTTTGGTTTTGGTAGTGCAACAGGTCAAGGGTACTCACCGGGGTTTACCGCTGGTTCTGCTGACATGTCCGGTATGCAAGCAGGTAGTTTTACTGGGGATACTGCACAGCAGTATATGAACCCTTACTTACAGGCTGCACTGAACCCCCAGATAGCTGAAGTTCGTAGACAAGAAGCAATCACACAGTCGCAAGATGCTGGTAGAGCCGCTCAAGCAGGGGCTTTCGGTGGGTCGCGTTCATTTATTATGGATGCTGAAAGAGCGCGTAATACAGGGCAACAGATTGCCGATATTACTGGGCAAGGCTACGCTCGTGCTTTTGATACCGCACAGCAACAGTTCAATACTGAACAAAATATGCGCCAGCGTATCGCTGAAGTCGGCATAGATCAGTTTAACAAAGAACAAGCTGGCCTACGTACTGACGAAGCTGCTCGTAGAGGACAATTTAATACTGAAGCTGAACGCCTAGCCGCCTTTGATGAAGCAAGAAGGGGGCAGTTTAATGAAGAAGAACGCCGCCAAATGCAGTTCGATGAGTACGGTAGAAATCAGTTCAACGAAGAAGAGCGCCGTAGAATTGACGCGGCAGAAGCTGATCGTCGTTATGGCCTGTCTGCATTAAGAGATATGAGTGCTGCTGGTGCCGCTGAACGAGATATAGCACAACAAGGTATTACCGCTGACTACTTACAGTACCAACAAGAACAGCAGTATCCTTACGAACAACTACAGTTTATGCAGTCAATGCTTGAAGGCTTGCCAGTAGCCGCTAGAACACAATCATATGTTGCCCCCGGTTCTTTTCAAGAATTATCAGGTGCATCAGGCGGCGTAATGGCGTTGCTAAAAGCCTTGGGTATAGGGTAGGTAATTAAAAATGTTAAATAATCCAATCCAGCAAATTGAACGTACTCAAGACGCTTACGCAGGTAATCCAGAAGGGCTACAGAAGCGTGCTAATATGTCAAAAGAACTTATAGATCTTCTGGCTATGCAGGCGTTGCAATCAGATCTTGCCGCTCAAAAACGCAATATGGCTATGCAGCAGCAGAGCAACCCTCAAACCGTTAAAGACCAACTAGAAGAAGGTCTTATGGGTGAGTACCGCCAAAAAGCCGCTAAAGATTTAGGTGTAGGCCCAAGTGAAGGTGATGTAGTTGAACGCGCCGGTATAGCAGGTCAGCAGATGGCACGCAATCAGCAGATGGCTCAAGGCCCACAAGGAATGCCGCAAGGCGGTGGTGGCGTAGCAAGTCAAGCTGGCCCAGTTAATTTAGCTGGTGGTGGTATTGTTTCGTTTAAAAAAGGCTCAGAAGAAGAAGGCGCGGTAGAAGCAGAAGCAGATGCACTAGGCCAGTTTTTATTATCCAACTCAATAGATCCTGAAAAAGCAGAAAAAATGCGCCAGATCATGGAGAGGATACAAAAACGTAAAGGGGATGTTAGGCTACCGGAAGTAAAAGGTGGTGGAGCAGGACTTGCAGAGTTCCGTAGAAGCCAAGGATTTGATACAAGCACTGATGACCCTGCTGATGACCCTTCTGCTGGCCCCTCTGCTGGTGGTATAGCAAGTTTACCTCCTTACGCAACGCCAATAGACCCAATAACAGGCAAACCACAAGATCTAACCCCGTTACCCCCCGGCGGTGGAGTTTTAGCCCCACAAACAAAACCCGGTGGTGGAGTTATGATGACTCCCGAAATGATTAAAGAAGTTGAAGCAGAGAAAGCGGCTAAACCCCCTACAGTAGTACCCCCTACAGTAGTACCCCCTGCTGCACCTGCAATAGATCCTGATGCGGGTATTAAAGCCGCGCTAGAAAAATCTGCGAACTTAGACCCTATAGAACAAGCAAAGGCTAGATCAGCGGCTGTCAAAGACGATCTTGGTTTAGCCGAAGGCATTGCTACGTTAGAAGATCGTATGGGGCGTAGAGAAAGAGCATACGAAGAAACATCCGCTTCTGGTATGGATAACTTAATAGACCTACTTACGGCAGGTGGTCGTGGTGGTATTACTGGCGTAGGTGCTCGTAGTGGTCAGTTACGAAGAGAAGAAAACGCACGCCGTATGGCCTACGAAGATACTCTCGACGGTATAGAAGATAAGACTATGACTCTCCGCTCTACCATAGGTGGTAAGGCTGCTACTAGCTACGACAACACCATGAAGACTATGTTGACTATTCAGCAGGGTGCTCAGAACTCACTACTGACCCTAAGCGCAAACGAACAAAAAGCTATCAGGGAAGAGCGTGCTAATAACTTAGCAGAAGCTAGAAATAGTTTACTGAGAGAGCAGGTCATAACGGGTACTTTTGTAGACGCAAGCACTATAGGTAAATACCAAACCGCTGCTTCTGCCGCATTAAAAGTAGCCATAGACTCTGTAGACGCAGAGTACGCAACTAGAATTTCAAGAGCACAGTCAAAGGTAGACCAAGGCAAAGACGGTGCAGAAGCAGCCTTACAAACCTTAATGTCCGAACGAGCAGCAGCTTACGAAAATCATCCAAGCTACGCTGTAGCGAAGGCTAACCAAGAGCAAGTGGATAAGTTTGCAAGTCAAGGTGCCGCCGAAAGAAAAACACAGCAAGAAAGACTGGAAGCATCGGCAGACTTTAATAAATATATCTAAGGGTAAATAATGCCTACATTAGCCGAAGCTAAACGTGCGATAATAAACGCAGAAACAGCAGGGGACTTTGCAGCCGCTGATCGTATGCGTCGAGTTGTCCAACAATTCGAGGGTGGAGCTACTCCAGAGCCAGTAGGCCCAAGCATGTTGGAAAGGCAACGGCAAATACAGGCCGAAGGACAAGCTAAGTATGCTGCGGCTAGGGCGGCTTATTCTCCTCCACAAGAAGAAACCGGTATTTTTGAAGACTTTACCACAGGCTTTGGTAGGGGCTTCGTAGGTGTAGGTGAGAGTGCTGCACTTGGCCTTGCTGCGTTAGCTGAAGAAGAAACTGAAACTCAGTTACGTGACCGCATTAAGTCTGTAGCTGACTCGTTTGCTCCTGAAGGTGGTGATCCTGAGTCGTTTACTAGCGGACTAGGTTCGGCGTTCGGCTCTATTGCAGGTATTGCTCTCCCCGCTGCTGGCGTTGCTGTTGGCGCTGCTCCTTTGGGTGCCTCCGCTGCCCTTGCTTCAGGTCTTGCTACAGGTACTGCCGCTGCATTGGGTGTCGGTGCCGCTGCTGGTGAAGCGAGTGAACGTGCTCGTGAAGCCGGTGTTAGTGAAGAAGTACGTAGTGCAGCTACCTTACGTGGTGCTCCAATCGGCTTGCTTGAAGTGCTACCTATGGCACGTTTTGTTAAGAGCATCGACGTACCTATACTATCTAAGTTAGTAGACAAGCTAGGCCCAGAACAAGTAAACACAATTGGCGAAAAAGTACGTAGTGCTGCATTAACTGGTGGGTACGAAGCTGGGCAAGAAGTAGCTGCTGAAGCTCTACAGAACCTTAACGAACGGCAGTACAACGAAGCTGTCGAGATATTTGCTGGTGCTGGAGAAGCCGCTACATTCGGTGGTATAGCCGGTGGTATTCTTGACTTGTTCCTTGGTAGACGCGCACGCGACATAAAACCAAAAGACCCAGAAACTGTAGATATATCTGAAGATGCTCCATCTGCTTTCGGTGAACTAGACATAGAAGCAGAAGAAGCTGCCCAAGTCGGTGCTCGTGAACGTGCCAGTGCTGCGCTCCCAGAAGGAGAAGTAGACACAGAAGACATGTTCGCTCTTGAGAAAGAACAAGCAGAAAGAAGACTTGGTACACCAGAACCACAAGAAGTAGCTGTAGAAGAAGCAGACGCAGAAGCTATAAAAGCTAGACTATTTGAAGGTCTGGATACCGATTCCTTTGATGGTGTAGCTACTCTACCTGAAGAACAACAACTACAGTTTGCATTTAGAAGCCAAGATCTAACTAGGGCTGAGAAGAAGGTTCTCGTGGACGCTGCTCGTGGCGTTACCCCTGCTACTGAAGTATCTGCTAGTCAAACTTCTATGCTTGATCCAGTGCAGGGTGAGATAGATGCAGTGCCTCAAGCTGAAGCCGCGCCAGAAGTTGACGTAGAAGAAGTACGTGAACGGGTGTTTAAAGGGCTTAGTGAATCTGCCCGTAGCAAGCCGTTAAACGAATTAACTACCAAGCAACAGCAAACAATAGCAAAGAGAGCACAAGCCTTAGCTCCCGCAGAGCTTACTGCACTTGAAAAAGTACTAGCAGAGGAAGCCGCCGCTCGACCCACCACTGAATCACAAACAACTTTCTTACCAGACGTAGGCCCACAGTTACAAGGTTTACCCTCGCCAGAAAGTGAGCCGATTACGGTCACCTCTGAGGGAGAAGCGGCTACTGAACAGCAACGAAGACGCACTGACACATTAGCGGAAGTACGACAACAGCAATTAGACGCTGAACAAGCTGCGCGGGATGTAGTCACGGGGGATATGCCCGAAGCCGAAGTACGCCTAGCTAGAGAACGTGACGCGGTTGCCGAACGAACGCAGCCTGATTTGTTTCCTGCTGAACTTGTTGTAGCAGAAGAAGCCGCTACAGAACCTGAAGTTGTCCCGGCGACTGAACCTTTGCGTGTAACATCTCAGACGCTAGACTCTTTAGCAGTTCCGGCGAGCGCACCTATAAGACAAGAAATACCAGAAGGCGCTCTTTTAGATGACTCTGCTGTTTCCCCTAGAACTGGGAACCCGTTACCTGTAACTGTGCGAGAGCGGCTGGTTACATACGGCAGAAATAGAGGCTCAAGAGCATTACAAACCAATATCGACAATCTGCTGCAAGGAGAGCCTGATGGCGTATCGACCAAGCAACGTGTTCTACCTACCGCAACCAAAAGAAAATCTGACACAGCAAGAGATAGAGCAAGCGATGTCGTTGATCTACAAGGCACTGATGGCGGAGCAGTCCGTCCGAATACCGTGGAACCTGTCACACCTGTCACAAGAACAGTGGGAGATGCTAGACGAAGCACTGGACGAACTGCTGCTAGAGCAAGAGCAGAGTCTGCTCCACTAACTGAAGAAACACGTAAAGATGCCTTAGCTACAGAATTCCTAGACCTTGTTGCCCTACCAAAGAAAAATAAGAAGCAAAAGGCTAGGCTGGCAGAGTTAAAATCCCTAGCCCGTAAAGAAGTAAACGCCGTACCCAAGCGTAAGCGATCCGCCAAGGAAGTAAGAGAAACACCAACAGATACCAAGCCGGTAGAGTCTGAGTCAGAGATAGATGAAGGCGTTGCCAAGCTCATGGGCCGTGTCAAAGAATATCAGGCAGAAAACGAAGCCAATCAAGCGTTCGCTGACGCTAAAGCCGCTACCGCCCCAGAAAAAGCTAGTTCTCCCAAACGAGAGAAAGGCATACGAACAAAGAAAGACCCAGACAAAGATGCTGAAGTGGCAAAAATAATTGAAGCAACGGGTGCCAGCTTTACAGAAGCTAATAGAATATACGAAAGAGAACAACGAAATGCTACAAGAGGTAGGATACAGGAAGGTAATTACGGTACTTCTTTCTACCCGACCCCGACCTTCGGTATGTTTGGAACCGGCGGTAAGCCGCAGGAGATTGATACTCCCCTAGAGGCTTCGGTAGTCAGAGCTTTATACACGGGAGATGTTAAGGGTGCGTTAGAGGCGTTAAGTAAAACAACACCTGACAGACGCGCACGCCGTGTTGCTAAGAAGTTAATGAAGTACGTTGGTACTACTAAGTTGTTTCTTGTAGACCCCAGTAACGATAACCCAGCCAGTATGACGGCAGGTGAAGCAGCTAACCTAAGTAAGCTATTCGCTAAAGAAAGAAACGGCGAGTTACCTGCGGGGCTTTATGTGGGTGCTGATAATGCAATACTCTTAAACCAGAGAACTGGAATTAACGCCTACACATTCCTGCACGAAATGGCTCACGCTGCCACCTTGTTTGAGGTAGAAACCAACCCGCAAAGTGCTACGGTCAAACGTCTTAACAAACTATATGAAGATGTTAAGGCTACGTATGGGGAATACAAACCTTACGGTACTACTAACCTAGCCGAGTTTGTAGCTGAAGCGTACAGCAACCCAGAGTTCCAACGTGACTTAGCTAGAATCAATCCGAAGGGTGGGCCGTTTAGCGCATGGCAAAAATTCCAAGAAATAATTGCTAAGTTCTTCGGATTCGACAGGCTCGGTGGTACAGCACAAGCCGAAGCAAACCGCCTCATAGAAGCGATCTTAGCCCCCAGCATAGCGATGCGTGGTCTACCGAATGTGCCTACGTACTCCACAGCCGATGGCGTTAAGGAAGTAAATAAGAGGTTAGCTGAAGGTAGTAAGTCAAACCTAACAGAGAAACAGAGTAGAACTTCCATAATACGTGACTTCATGGATGTGTTTACTCCCGATCAGAATCCTTACCTAAAAGGTGTTATGCGTAAGACCTTGGGCATACTACCCAACCAACCAGTGTTCGATGACATTGCGGGTAAGCTAAACATTGAAGGCGCAAACCAGTTGGGTAATGCTATTAAAGAGCAGCGTGACCTACTAACCAAGTCTGAAGATATGGTTAAGAAAGCGTTAGACCCTATCGTGCGGTGGTCTACTACAGCGTCTGAAAATACAATGAAGGCGTTTAACAACCTTGTGTACTCCAGCACCATCGACGAAGTAGACCCAGAGTTAACCCTAGACGAAGCCACCAAGAAGTACGGTAAGCAGACTGTAGACGGTACTAGCCAACTAAAGATAGACCGCTATAAGGAGCTACGTAAGGAATACAATAGCGGCACTTTAGGTAATGACGGTAGGCAAGCGTATAAGAACTTACGCAAGATATACGCAGACATTTCTAAAGACATGGTTGCTTCTTTAGAAGGTAGGATTGATGGCCTAAATGTAGATGAAGGTGTAAAGACTAGCCTTAAAAATCAAATGCTGGCTAGAATGCTGGCTGCATCGAACGTAGAGCCGTACTTCCCACTAACACGTAATGGTAAATACTGGTTGGCTGTACGAAATCCAAAGGACGTAGAGAACCCTGCCTATATTACGTACGAGTCTCTAAAAGAACGTGGCCTCGCCAAAAAAGAATTTGAGGGCATGGGTTACAAAACTGAAGTCTATGACCCTGCTACACTTAGAAATTCCATGCAGAAGGATGCACCGTCAAGTGCGTTCATGGGACAAATACTGAGTATATTAAAAGACAAGAACATACCCGCAGCCACGCAAGAACAGATTGCACAGTTATACATTGAATCAATGCCAGAGACGGCTTTCTCCAAGTCACTGATTCGCCGTAAGAAATCTTTGGGTTACGACACGGATGCCATCGAAGCTGCTAGAAGTAAAGCATACGACATGGCTCGGCAGGCGGCTAGGCTACGTGGTAGTAACAAGATAGACGCACTTGCTAAAGCCGTGGAAGAAAGTTTCTACGCCAAAGAAAAAATAGTTACTGTAGAGAAAGATAAGAAAGGTAACGAAAAAGAAGTAGTGAAAGACGGTGAGTTCCTACGTAGCGACCTACAAAATGACCGTGCAAGAGCCGTTTTAGAAGAAATGCTAGACCGTGCACAGTTCGCTGTTAGCCCTCCAGCAGATGGGATAGCTCAGTTTGCAAACCGAAATGCGTTCATATGGACTATAGGCTTCAACGCTTCGTCTGCACTGGTCAACCTGTCTCAGATACCGTTGTTTGCGTACCCTATGCTTTCAGGTGAGTACGGATACAAAGAAACTTTCGACGCTATAAGTGCTTCAACTAAGTTGTTTACTGGTTCTAATGTACGTCACGCTAAGTCAGACCTGTACGGTAACGATGTGCACTCCAAGAAGCTAACGGACAAGTACACCATACCTTCACTGGACAATTACTTTACCTATAAGAAAGTTGAAGGTAAGGGCGGCGAAGACGTTTATCAGTATTCAATACGAACTGACCTAAACCTTGATGATAAGAAGGCAGACGAGTTAAAGCTGATACTACCTATGGTGCAACTTGCGGCTAAACGCGGAGAGCTAAACACTTCCTTCTTAGCGGAGACATTAAGCGTAGATAACTCAGGCCGTGCGCTGACAAATTTTGATAAAGTTACTAACCTATCTGCGTTAATGTTTCACAGCGCGGAAGTTATGAACCGCCAAGTCACCATGATTGCAGCGTACAAGTTGGAACTAAGCAAGCTGACCAACGGCAAGCTAGAGGACGCTACAGCACTACAGCAACAACAAGCGGCAGAAACAGCCCTACACAGAACACAGCAGATTAACGGTGGTGCCACGCTAGAAACTGGCCCACGCTACGCACGCGAAGGTCTTGGTCGAGTAGCTCTTATGTACAAGGGCTATGGCATTCAAATGTACTACACAATGCTAAAGACCGGTAAGCAAGCTGTGGATAACATGTTCCCCGGAGACAACGCTGAAAGTAGAGAGCTACGTAACCAAGCATTCAAACAGCTTGCAGGTATACATCTGTCAGCCGTGTTCTTTGCGGGAATACAAGGCGTACCTTTATACGGTGCGGTATCTCTGCTCTACGACATGTTCCAAGAAGAGTATGAAGAAGACGCAGATGAGGCACTACGAAGCTACCTAGATAACGATGCGTTGTTCAAGGGCGTTATATCTGAAGCTACTGGGCTTGATGTGTCGCAACGGGTTAAATTAACTGACCTGTTGGTTGAGGCTGACAAGTTTAACAGTGACCCATCTCCCGAAGAGACAATTGGACACTACTTCGGTGGCCCTGCATGGAGCGTAACCTCCAGAGCAATAGAAGGGTTCAATGAGATAATGGATGGTGAGGTTGAGCGAGGTATGGAGTCTATGATGCCGGGTGCTATACGTAACGGCTATAAAGCTCTTATACGATACCCCAGAGACGAAGGTATTCTTACTCGGCGTGGAGACGTTATCTATGACGACCTTACCAGCGGCGACATAATTACTCAGCTATTAGGGTTCCCACCCACCGAATATACTCGTGCGATAGGGGAAACTTCTGCGGCTAAGGGTATGGAAGATGCCGCTAGAAGCAAGCGTAGTAAGTTACTGAAGCGTTACTACATAGCTATGAGATTCGGTGACTTCGATGAGGCTGACCTAGTGCGAGATCAAATGGATGAGTTTAACGAGGAAGAGATCACGTACATAGATCCCAAGCTAGTTATAACCCCAGATACTATAGAGAGATCTATGCGTAGGCACTTAACCACCGAAACTAAGATGCACAATGGTGTGCTGTTATCTCCTTACATGAAGGCGGCGGTAGATGACGTAGGGTTCTTATAAAAGAAACCCCCTACCGCATACGAGGGGACGCTACGGTAGGGGGCGAAGGCAGATAAGACTTCACTGGGAGGAGACCGATGACCTTATCTCAGCGGATAGTACCATACCGCCCTATGTTGTCCAATAAGTTTCATAGAGTTCCATAAACGCTCATAAACGCCCATAAACGCCCATAAACGCTCATAAAATACGCCACACACGTACCCCCAAATAAGGTGTTTCAACTACTGTCCTTACCTCAATATCCCAACCCATACCGGCTACACATATCTTCTTAACCTGCTGTATAGCCTCGGTTGTATTGACGCAGGGGATGAATATAGAACTACCCACCACCATAGCGCCCCAATCCACAACGATACGTAGCCCATCTGGGTTTATATCGTGCAGCTTGAGTACGGTATCATTCATCTTTACTCAATGTCCTGAATCCACCACCCTGTTTTAGCTCGTACCTGCGGGTTATGTTGTACACCGCAGCGGGTTTCATACCTGTTTCTTTGGCTATCTTAGCCCTACCCATACCACGTTTCTGAGCTTCTAACACCTTCATAATCTCTTCGTCGGGTATGCTACGTTCAAATTTACCGTGTCCCCCACGAGGTATTGGTGTGATGTTTGGTTCGGCTGCGTAGTAGCGTTTACCTCGTTCTTTACCCATCGTCAGTGCTTTGTTCTGGGCATGTATCGCTGCTAAGAATGTCTTACTCATTAGCCCTCCGCTCCACTATCTACGTGATCGTCAGTAAACAACCGGCAGTTAACTATAATAACATCGCTTGGTGGTAGGTTTAGGTGCGTACCTTTACCCAACCGAACTTTACCCCGTTTCGCCCCTAACTTAGTCTTCAGATTCTCCATGAATGCACCATAGTTTATCTGCTGTGTTGCACACCAAGACTTCAAGGGTTTAGGTAATAAATATGCTTTCTGAATGTCAGTCTCGTAACGTGCTACCAGCTTACCCCGTGGCAGCGCATCCGGTACAACAAGTGAATCCAACCCATTACTAGGCTCCCCCATCAATTTACGTAGGTCATCCGTACTCTTGAGCATTAAGATGTTGTTAAAGTTTTCTGCTATGTAGTCGTTCAATGTCTGCTCTACAGACATACCCATATCACTTACTGACTGTAGGTTTGTCTTGAGTAACTTAACAGTCCATGCAAACAACGCTTCAAGATCGTAGTCAATTAGTCCTAGCTGTTGAGCAATATATGCACCAGTTATTGTGGTAGCTGCACCGGCTGACCAAAAGCGGTTCTCCGCTGTAAGCCCCGCCGCTTCATCTATTAGCCGCTGGTTCTCAAACACTAGCTTCTTAACTGTTTCAAGGTTCTGCATAACGTATTGAATGTAGATTGGCCCCGCGTGCCCATAGTTCTCCTTTATAGCTATATCAAACACATCGGTGCCTTTCTTCTCCTCAGTGCTGCCAAATACTCGTTGCGCTCTCCACTCCAGCATCCTTTGTGCCTCTGCTTTCGGCGCTTGTTTGGTTGCTGCAATACGCTCAATCACACTGGCGTTACCTGTAGTTACACATGAGAGGTGCCACGATTCACCACGAGAACGCTCAAGATTAGCCCCACCAGCCATACGCCCACGCTGTTCACCAGAGGATATTTGATACGCCAACTTACTTAGCTGCTTACCCTCCGCGTTAGTCATTTCATCTATGTAAAACGGTAGACTGTGCAACACCTCTGCGCGATTAAACTTTGTCGCGTCAGTATCCTCTTCAGTTATCATCATACCTTTCTCAGCACCCCACACCGAACCCGCTACCCGTATAGCCGCTGTTTTACCGCACCCGCTAAGTGGACTGTGTATGTGTAACGCGCAAGCGTTCTGAGGTAAGAAGCTCATTAGCGGAGAACCGAATGCTGTACATACAACGTACTGGTGCATTACCAGTTCAGGCCGCGTGTTGTAGAAATTAGCCATCTCTTTCCACGCCTCCAACGTACCCTTCGGCTTGAGGTATGGGATTAGTGCGGCGGTAGGTGTAGACGGCGGGTTGCGTTCGATGCGATCTGCATGTATCTCTTTGTCCCCTAGAATAAAGGCATCCATGTTCTCGTCTACCCAACCAAACTGCCGCCGTGCTGTGGCTGCTGTGGAAGTTGCTTGTAATTCGTTTACCCAAGTAATCATATATTGCATTAAGTCGTTTGTTTGTGGGAGAGCGACACCTTGTATCGCCATTCTTTTCCTAAATTCTTCTCGTGAAGTTATTGCCGTAAGAGGTACTACAAACTCACGCACGCCGTCTTTTGGTAGGTGTATCCTACAAACTACGGACTCACCTTCTTCTATATCTACTATCCGCTGCGTCACATATACGTCATGGTGGTAGATGACATGTTCATCAACTTCCCCATCGACACTCACATGCCTAACGTACACACCACCGTTGACCCCTCGAAAGTAAGGACGCGGATAGACAGGTATAACGTGTTCTGGGGAAAGTTCTTTGCTACCACTAGCGAGCAGCAGCGTGCCTTCAACTGTTTCTAGTTCATCAAAACCCTCTTCGATAGCATATGTACCATCTTCGTTCACTTCGGCTTCGGGTATCTTACGCCCCAGAGCAATCGGTGATTTGATCTTGCCCCAGTTAGGGCAGTCCATACATATGCCAGCCTCGTTCTCGTCGAATGTTGTGCAGCGGTACGGGCCTTTGATTAGGTCTAGTTTCTTGAGCGTAAGCTCTGGGGTGTATTCGGCGTGCTTCTCAGAGATCTTACGTGCAGCCTTCTCACTGTCTTCGCAGAACTTAGCGATAGATAACCCTGCTCTCCACATAGGCTCTGAGGCTTCAGCTTGCCCACTTACTATTCTACTTAACTGTTTACAGCCCTTACCACTCTGGCTCTTGATAAGTATGTCTTTGAAGCTGTGTTTGATGTTACTCATCAGTGCGTCACGCAGGTCACTTGGCCCGTCCGCAGGTGTGTACTTCTTGGGAACTGGTATCGTGTCCATACCCAGCTTACTGGCAAAGAAGTCAAAGTTAACTTCAGCGGGTACGTCACCTATGACTTCTACTGGTGCGGGGGTTTCAGGTTTGTAATTGTGCGTGCCTACTACACGAAGGACTCGTGCCATATCAGCAGGTACTGCGGGATCTATCTCAAGCCCAAACTCTCTACACTTAGCCTTAAACTGGTCAGCTACTACCTTCCACTGCTCTACTGGTATGGACTCTGATAGCCCCCAGTAGACATGTATACCACGCCCTGAGTTAACTATAAGAGGTTCTGGTAGTTCTAACGATACGCGGAACTCTTCTAACCTACGTAGTGCGTCATCTTGTGTAGCAAAGCCTTTACGTTCAGCTACCTTATCTTCGCCAACATCTAAATCTAAAAAGAACGATTTAATATGCTTGGCATCTTCGCCTTTACGAGTCTCCTTCTTCCTGAAGTTACTCATAGCAAAGTACACATCTTGCCCCATACTGTCGTAGTATTCGGTGGCTTCTGCTAGATCATCTACCGAGTCGAAGTATGTTTGCCGTACCCCGCTAGACGTTAAATTATATTGTAGGGCAACGTATACCCCCTCAGTGGGTAACACCCACCGCAAAAATTCTCTTGTATTCATGTTCTGCACCTATTGCCGAGAGACAGCATGGCAGGGGTGTCGGCGCACCCTCTTCGGTATTACCTAGCCATACTGGAGTAGTTATTTAGGACTAGTCATCCCAGTCTTCAATAACTGAACTCAGATCGTCGTCGTCTTTGGGTGCAGGCGCGGACTTTTTAACGACCTTCTTAGGTTCCTCTACTACAGAGGTATCTGGCTCATCACCAAATATGTCATCCGAATCGTCCTCTACTAAATCAACACTGGTGCTGGTAGTGGTATCGGCAAACGGACTTGCGTTTTGTGCAGCCATCTCAAACCCACCTTCTACAACTCCAAACGGAGAAGAAGCGGTCATTGGCTCGTACTTGGTTACTTGAACGCCGTTGATACGTAAGCTAACCCCGTTGTCTCTCATGCTGTAAGGCACGAAGGTCACGGCTATATTGACTGTGCTGCCACTGGTCAACTTGAAGTCAGCGTCTAGTTCGTTGTTTTTAGCGTCGAACTGCTGTGGCTTGCGAGTCTTATCAGTACCGTAGGCACCTTTCAACTTACACTTACCGATGTACATACCGTCATCACCTTTCTTGAAAGGTAGCGGAAACTTATCAGGCCAGCTCTTCTCTTTCTTGAAATCGTAAAACGCCTTCATTGCCTTGAACAATTCCTTGGCCTTGGCTTCGGGCATCTTGAACGACATCTCATATGCTGCACCGTCATCTAACGGGTCACAGGGCATACTACGGTTCGCTGCGTTATCAAACTTGTATGTACGGTCAATACGTGGGTACATCGCAATCACATCTTGAACTACAAAAAAACTTACTGGATCAGTCATTGTTGGTCTCCTTAACCTAGACTATTTATATCGAACCCTTCAGCTTCAGCGAACGGTGAACCCCTAGTGGACATGCGTGGGTCTATGCTGAATGCAATAGCCCCTAACGTGTCATCGTGATCTACCATAAACCGAACCTTCTCAAGCTCATTTTCTTCTAACGGACGCTGCGGATAAAAGAACAGTTTTGGTACAGGACTCCCCTCGTCAAAACTTATCCTCGTCACAACAGCTAATGAGGGAGTTCCATGCCCACTCAAAAACTTAGCGTAGGCTTGTAACGGCATAGTGCCGCGCCCTCGCTCCTTACCGAAAATGGATGAGGCAGGTACTTGTAGCTGGTACACCGTATCCAGCGCGTGCTCTTCAACAACCGCTAAACGCTGGTGAAACGTACAAGCCCTCCCACTTCCACTACCTGACCCTCTGATATTTTGAGTGCAGTCCATACAACGCCCACTCTGTCTCTGATCTTCGGGTACTTCAGGGGCAGGTATCTGGGTATTAGCAGACCAACAGGTTGGTAGCTGTTTAGCTTTAGCATCGTAGTCACCTTTGTAATACGAGCGAGATACTTCCGCTGCATTAACTATCACTACGTCTATAGATCTACAGTTACTACCGGCTTCTTGGCCTTCCATTCCAGAGAACTTACTACCCTGTATACTGATTCGGCGCACTATGCGTCTTCGTCAGCATCAAACTCCGCTGCAATGTCTTCTGGCTGCACCGGCTGGGCGTTTGTAACACCTGCCATTAGAGCTTCAGACACCTTGGCTAACGCAAATCTCTGCGTCTTGCCTACTTTCACATAAGTATCTGAGGGTATAACACCATCCCGTACCCATTTACGGGTCGTGGATAATGACACACTAAAATACTTTGCGACATCTTCAATGGGGACTAATTGCTCCATTACTTACCCTTCCTTATTGTTAGCGCGAATTCTGCGTCTACGTTTAGCCCCTTCGGAAGAAGGTCTGGGTTCTCTTCTAAGAACTCCTTTACATTCTTCTGGTTAAGACGCTTATCCAAGAACTCTGGTACTTCATGTTCAAGAATAAACTTGTGCATGTTCTCCCAATCGCTAGTCCAATACTTCTGCTTAACCGTACGGTAAAACGTACCAGCATCTGTCTTAACACTTTTGAGTTCGTTCTCTTTCAAGTAACCCAGTAACGCGCTTTTTATTTTGTCTTGCTGACTGACTAATTCGCCGTCAGCTTCCTTGTATTCAGCGGATAACTTATCCCGTTCTGCCTTGATCTTGAGGTAAACCTTAGTCATCTTAGCTAGGGGTATGCCACCCGCACCTATCGCATCAGCCATGTCCTTACCCTTTCATTGCCGAGAAAGGTAATATAAGGGTGCATAGTGCCTTATGCAAGTAGTTCCTTGTATAAATCAATAATTTTTGTGTGTGAGTCTAATTTGTTATCTAGTAATGCGTATACATGACGTTCTACATCAGATCCTTGTAGCTGAACAACCGTACACTTATGGTCTTGACCGGCTCTGTGTATTCGGGCGTTGGCCTGTGCATAGGTCTCTACTGAACTGGTTGGCCCCCACCACACAATCGTGTTCGCGGCAGTGAGTGTTACCCCGTGTGCCGCAGCCTGTGGCTGAATAACTAGCACCTGTATACCGTCCTTGTCTTCTTGGAATGCTTTGAATATCTCAGTGCGTTTAGCTGCTGGTACGCTACCGCTGATGACTTCAGTGTTTATGTTGTCTCCACGTAGTTTGTCAGTGAGTATGGCTATGGTGTGTTTGAACGGTACGAACACTATGACTTTCTTACTGGACTCTACTATTACTTCACGTAACACGTTGTACCGATGCTTGATGTCGAACTCTATCGTGTCCTTACTATCGGCGTAGACCGCACCACCAGAGATTTGTAGTAGCTTGTTCATGTTGACCGCTGCCGTAGCCGCAGTTACATCTTCACCTGCCGCTTGCATAATCATCTTGTCTTTAAGCTCTTTGTAATACTTCTCTTGCTGCCTTGTAAGTGCAACTTCACGAGTCGTGTACACTAGCTCTGGTAGGTCTAAGCACTCTTCTTTAGTAAACCTGATCGCTGGCTGTAGTGCATCAAAGACTATATCTGTAGCACTGGGCTTAGGAACCCACTTGAAGTTAGTCACCTTGTACATGACCTGATCGCGGAACGACCCCATGAAGCGTGGCACAGACTTCGGGTTAACAAGTTTAGCCAACCCGTAGGCATCCATTGGGCTTTGTGCAGCGGGTGTACCCGTCATCATCCACAACCATGTGTCGGAGGTAAGTATTTTATTGAGGGTCTTCCACCGCTTAGTCTGAGAATTCTTATAGTGCGTAGCCTCATCCACAATCACTAGATCAAACCCACCGTCTGCAACTGCGTCAGACACTATCTCCACACCGTCATAATTTATTATGACAAACTCAGCATCCCCTTCGATAACCTTCTGCCGTTGTTTAGCTGAACCGTAAGCCACATCTACCTTACGGTGCATGGCAAAGGTAAACAGGTCTTCTCGCCATGCTGAATCCATAATAGATAGAGGGCAGATTACCAGTACGCGGTTAATACGTTTCTTGGTTAGTAGGAAGTCTGCTGCCCAGATAGCACTGGCTGTCTTGCCTGTACCCTGCTCATTGAAACAAAAGGATCTCTTGTTCATGGTAAGAAACCCTGCGGTAGTCTTCTGGTGTTCAAACGGTTTGAACTTACCAGTCCACTTATACTGCCCCTCAATAGGTGAAGGTGCGTGTATGTTCATATTCTTCAGCACATGGGCTTCGTCTATGCCCCAGTTAACCAACACTCGATTTCCTGATAACTCCTTACTCTTAGGTATTACATCGGTTACTTTACCCGGCGCACGTAACCTCATAAGCAGTGCTTTGTTATCTATTACTTTCATTATTCCTCCCACGCAAAAAAGCGTGGAGGGGGTCTCCCCCCAAACACGCAAACTAAATTAGCCCCGCCTTCGACCACACTGACGGGAAAGTGTTCGAACGGAAGGGAATTAGTCTCCCGTGGTCTTGCTTAGTCCCGTCTTCGACCACACTGACGGGAAAGTGCTACTAGGAAGATAGGATAACTCCCTTGGCCTTGTTGATTAGCCCCGCCTTCGACCACACGGACGGGAACGTGCCGTTACAGGTACAGCAAACCTGTGGGTCTTAACTACTTACGCTTAGGCTTCTTACCATTGCGACTACGGTTGGCACTGGCGCTTTCTACTCTGTAACCATCTGCGTTGCTGCCGCCCTTACTTAACATCTTATTGTGGCTGACATCTCTACCTTCACGCTTGTCAGCACGCCCATCCTTGTTAGCATCACGCCCGTTCTTATCCATCGCACGCCTAGCACGTTGTCTTTCCATACGTGCTTTATGTGCCGCGCTACCTACTGGTGGGTTCTTTTGTTTCTTACGATCTGCTTTGTTCTTATACGGCATCAGTTTCTTCCGTTGTGTGGACACTCTAGTACAGGACACCATGCCTTGCACAACCCACTAGGGTTAGGGTTCCACGTATCATTGTTAAAGGCTGACTCCATGTCGCTGTACTTACCCAGCCACTTAGCCCATAACTTCTTTTCATCTTCTATGGCGTAGCGGTCTCTAATGAGATCCTCACTCACCACAAACAGTAATCCAGCCCGAACAGTCTCTACTTCGGGATAGTGCTTAAAGGTAGCCAAAGCCATAAGCTCTAGCTGTCCCTTGTCCGCGTACCTTGCAGACTTGCCGGTCTTGTAGTCTATCACCCAAGCCAGCTTGTCTTCACGGTTGAGTATAACTAAATCAGCAATGCCACGGAACCACACATCATCAGCGAAGAAGCTACACGCTTCCAGATCTTCGGTTAGACCCATCTTGATTTCGCATAGCTTCTCGCCTTTCTTATCGTTTAGTGCATCTAACATACCCTGTGCATAACTGAAACGTGGGTCTAGTTCACCACCGTCACGGATGTATATCTCCGCTGCTTCGTGAAAAGCTGTTCCATACAATGTAGCCTCAGACTCCTTGAACGGATACTGCTTGAGTACCTTCTCATGGTAGAATTGCTTGGGGCATTGCTGGAACGCCTTGATCTTACTAAAACTCCACGGGGCTACACTCACGTTTTGTTAGGCCAAACTCGGCTACCTGATGGTTCCTCTTCCCACCCTAAATAAGTAGTCCCTTTGTGTTGAACAACTAACAGGTCGGGGGTCTCACGACAATGTTCACACCAAAAACTAACCCGCATACCTTGTCGCCGACTAGAAGGGTTAAACAAGTCTGCGTGTAAGCTATTGTGTTCTACGCCCTCTATATCTGGAGTAATAAAAAATCCCCTATTACCAGTAGGTGTATGGTCGTAAAACGCCACGGCTTGTTGGTGTAGGTTATCTCCCTCACAGATCGGGCAGATTAAACTGGATCTAAAAATATCCCCTACAGCTAACTTAATTCCACCAAAACCGTTATCTACACCCATTATATTACTCGTACGATCACGTAGAATAATACAATAGCAACTGACGTACCCAACAGCGACCCCAGATATTGGTTTATAAAAGGTGTACTGGGGGGAGGCTGCGGGACTGAGCTAGGGGAGCTTACACCCTCGCGTTCCGATTCCAGCCCTTCGCGTGCCTTCTCCTTAGCTGCTGTCCATGCGGCTTGCTTCAACATAGTCTCCTTAGCTTGTTCTTCTAAGGTGGTCTGCTTTACATCACCGAATCTTGTAGTCGTACGCGCCTGTTCTTTAGCTTCTTTTCTAGCTGCACGCTGTTCCTTAGCCTTTATCCTAGCAGTGTACTTCTTAGCCGATGCTTTATTTCTAGCTACTATACCCTCGTACTCCTGTAAGGTTGCTATACGGTATACATCCGCAGCCACCTTATGTATGTAACCTTTACTTACACCACTTGAACTTATCCAATCCCGTAGTTCTCGCTTGTTCTTCGGTTTAGATAAGTCACTAGCGGGTATTAGTTTCCATATGTCGTTTAAGGTAGCGGGGTCTCCTATGCTACGCACTACATCGTACAACTTAAAAGCCCTACTCCCCTTTTTCTTAGGTTTTGGTGCTAACTTCTCTTCGGCATCCCAATCTTCGGCTTCGGTTAAAGTCTTCCGTATGTTCCTTAAATTTAATTGTTCATAACTCATCATTCACAGTCTCCGTATGATTTTGCTACACCGCTTTCACAATCAAGCGGTAGTCCTTCTGCCCACGTTGGCACATAGCGCATACACCCCTCTATGTACGTCTGGGCTTCCTCTACTTCCTTCTCCGATACACATGCGACAATAGAGTCGTGTACCGTAAGTACCGGCGGGTACTTCTTCGCAATCAGTAGCATCTGCTCACCGATTATACATCTGGCGACAGCTTGACAGACGTTCTCTATCACCTTGCCACCATACAACCTAGTTCGGCCTTTGCGAGTCTGGTACGTGTACTCCACACCCTTCTCACCTTGTGCGCCTTTTAGATCCTCATAGCGCATGACCAACCCAGATGGTAACTTAATACCTGTAACTGATCCAACAGCCCTCACTACACCGTTACCAAAATGCAACGAGTCACCCTTCGCTAGATGCGCTACCATGTGCTGGGCTTCACGCCATACGTGACCAATCTTCCAGTTAGCCTCACGGTAGATGTTGATGATACGCCTAGCTTCCTCGGCTGGTATAGCACGACCTAACGTCTTTAGCTGTTCTTGGAACCTTATGGCACCCATACCATACCCCGCACCAAGAATAGTGGTCTTACCTACGAACCGCTGATCCTTTGTTACTTGGTCTTCAGGTATGTCGTAGATACGTGAAGCCATCTTGATATAAACATCTTCCTTATCACGAAAGGCTTGAGTCAGATCATCTTGTCCTGCGAACCACGCCAGCACTCGTGCTTCAATCTGCGACGAATCACAGTCCACTAGCATGTAGCCATCAGGTGCGACAATACTCTTCTTTAACTTCTTACCATCTGGCCCACGGCTGGGTAGGTTCTGAATGTTGATCTTGTCATCACCACCCCATCTGCCGGTATGTGCTGCGTAGTATTTAACTGGCACCGGCATAGTCCCACGCTTAGATATGTCTATGAACCGTTGGGTACGTGTTTCTTCTAGCGTGCTCTTCAACCCAAGCCTAGCTGTAACAAGTAACTGTACCCGACTGTCTTCGTGCTGCTGCAATGCCTTGAACGCCTCATCGGTCTTGGCGAATGCGAACGTCTCCTTGCCTGTAGTAAGGCTGGTCTTCATCGGAGGTTCTACTCCCAAGCTCTTCAGCATCTCAGCGAACTTGGGGTTACTCATCAGCTCTTTCTTATCCTCTACACCACTATCAGATAACAACTTATCCTTAGCTTTCTTGGTGTCGTATAAGTGATCTTCAAGTAAGTCAGTGTCTAGCTCTAGCAAGGGGTGTATGAACATACGTAGAGTGCGGTCAATCAGCTTTAGTTCCTGCTTCGGGAACCCCCTGCCCATTAGCCCAAACAGCTTATAGGTTAGCTCTACGTCATTGATGCAGTAGTCGCCGTACCTATCTAACTCTTCATCAGTGAAGTCCAATCGGCGTTTAGCTACCGCGTTTAGTATTTCGTCCCCTTTTTTGCCCACCCCATATCTATCAGCAAGTGCCGCAAGGCTACCACCAACCTCGACACCGTGAAGAGCACGAGCGATACACAAAGTATCAGCCCAGACGCGAGGCTTAACACCAAAGAGCCAAGACAGAATAGCGCCGTCAAACATAGTGTTGTGAGCCAGAACCATGCTGCTCTCCCAATCGAATCCATCCAAGTACCCCTGTAGTTCGTTATGTGTGCCAGATGCCCATTCGGTAGGGCCGTTGTTTACTTTTACTCCTACGCCCACCACCTCAAATCTAGGGTCGCGTACATACTCCTCTGTGGTTAACTTCCTAAGTGAAAAGTCCTTGTCGTAGTAGGTCTCAAAGTCCAGTGTTATCAAATCCATGACTCGCCGTCCTTCTCGGTTAGCCAGATGCGGTAGTTACCGTCATTGGTTATCTTACGGCTTGTGATGTTCCAGCCATTACGTCTGGCAGTCATACGAATGGCGCGTACCTTGTGTCCGTACGGATCAACCAGAACAAATGAGTCACCCAAATTCATACGAGATAACGTGTCCTCGTACACGCGTTGGTTGTTGTACTGCTTATCAAACAACAGTACGCCCGTCTCTATTACTAACTCATCAAGCCCCTCATCCATTGTCAGGCTCCCGCTGCTTGATGCTCTTGATCTCAATGAATCGTTGCTGGGGTATACGTAACACTATGCCTTCACCGTCTTCAGCGGCAAACCCAGCTTGCTCTTCGTTCTTGGCTTCCAGTAGCACGCGGGTCTCTATGATCGTCTGGAATGTAACTTCAAACTTCGGCATATCAACCCCCTAACCGTTTGATTTCAGCATCAATATAGAATCTGATCTTCTTGGCATCACGTAGCTCATCAGAGTGTGATGACTCGCCATAGCGATACGCCGCTCGGAAGATCTCACCGATCTGTGCGTTCATATCCTTGTGGGATATAAGGTCTTGCAATTCAGCCGCACCATCAGGTAACTCGTAGTAGCTGGCAGTGCTGCCGTCACTAGTACCTACCAACTGCTGTGTTTTATGTACCAGTGGTGATTCAGCCTCCAGCGTAGCGGGTTCCTTGTAACGTGTTACCGTGCCGTCAGAGCGTTGTTCTTCTAACTCGTACTCACGAATCATCTTAGACGCATAGCTTGGGCTTACGTCACAGGTTTGAACTATCGCGGCTTTGGTAGCAGGCCAGTTCGCTGCTATGTAATTCAATACCAACTCACGTTTCACTGCTGGTCTAGCCATTCTCGGTCTCCTTAAAAATCAAATTCCATTTGGCGTGGGTCATTGCCCTTGCCGGTTAAATAGAACAGCACATCGTCTATGTTGTTCTCGTTCACGACTAACGAAATCCCTTTCGCTTCGTCAATGTCCTTCAGGTTCTTATCCTGCAATGGGGTGGTCTTACCCTTACCCGCCTTGCACTCAATACCAAAGAACTTACCCTCGTAGCACCCGACAATATCCGGTACGCCACTCTTACCGTAGCCGCCTGTAGCGGGGTAGAAGTAGTAAGCACTTAACGTCTTCAGTACATCAGCTACTTTCTTCTTCACTTTTGACTCTGGCGTTGCTGCCATCCTTAGTCTCCTTGAGTAGTTTAGTAACACTGGTTGTGAGCTTTTTAATCTCACGTTGATTGCTTTCAATAGCCTTACCCAAGAACGCAAAGTCTTGGCATAGGTCATCAGTAGCACGAGTCAGGGTAGATATAGACTTAATGCTGTCCATCATCTCCTGCATCGTATCGTCATCAATTTCCATCTCTAGCGTTATCTTCGCCATACATTCTCCTAGGGAACAGGCTTCACTGTTACATGTAAACCCAAAAACTCTTATCGCTTATCCGCAAACCTACACCCTCGACTTCAGGTTGTTGTGGATCTAATATGTTTAGAACCATCAACTTTTCCTTCAGATCAGCCGGTAGGTTTTCCATACCATGATAGTATTTATCTTTATATGGTGAGTCAATACATTCTGTACCCAGACATGTTACATCCCACACATCTTTATCAGGGTTTACCTTAACGTGGTATACACACCCTTTATGAGTTAACTTGTTACCACTACCTAATGTAGAGGCGATGCTCTCGACCATACGTAGGTCATATGGACGCTGGCCCTTGGCATAAGGCTTAACAAACATAGAACATATCCTCATCGGCTTTCATGCCTACACCACTTACGTAGTCGCCCACGGTTGCCATGTTCAGCACACTGATCTTACCTACAAGCTCGTCGTAACCTTCTTGTGGAGATCTCTCGTAGTGACGTACAAGTTGCATATCAGTCTGAACCATAGAATACATAACGCTGTGAATATGTATTGTGTCTAAATACTGCTGCCCATGATGATCCTGACCCACGTAGACAAACGTAGGTGACATACCAATACCATTTAGGTCGTTAAGCTCTTTGTCGTACCTAAAAAAGTCTTCCACGCTGGTTCTTACACTTATGTCAGGTATGCTATCGCGCATACCCCTAAGCATTGGAAGTACAATAGAGTCTCGTTCTAACCCAAGGTTCTTTAACTCTGTGACCGCCTTCTGCCCCACCGACTGTATTAGCTCCCCCCGCCCAGTAGTGTATGGGTCTGCATGTACAGTTGCCAACTCGTGAACAGTCCACGCTTGTAGTGCAGCCGCAGCTTTCTTCACGGCAGTGTTTAAGTTCTTACTCCAGTGCATAAAATGTTCGGCATTAGATGAAGAGTATCTCTCGTTACTTATGCAGCGGCTTCTGACTCTATAGTTACCATCGTGTACAGAGATAAGACCTCGTGTAAACTTCTCATGTGGATAGTAAACGTGTACGCTGTTCTGCCCTCGACCTGCGAACTTAACACCACGCATTTTCTTACTAAGTGCTTTCTTAAACTCTGCTAGAGGAAAGATTACTGGCGGTTCCCCGTAGCCCTCTACTTCCTTAACCGTAACTTGAAACATTTGATTAGGTTGTCTTATGTATTGCATGTCATTTCCCTTTTGTTGTAGTAATTAAACCGCACGCACGATTAGCCCATGTGTTGAACTGTGCGCGTACTTTCTTAGCGTCCTCTGGTGTAGTAACGTGTTTCATATCAGATCGTAACATAAACATAGCCAGTAGTGGTAGGCGTAGCTGATGGTCGTCTGTCGTTAGTATACGTTGTACCTCGTCACCGTTGTAGGTTGTGTTACTGCTGTATGCCCAACCCTCTATCACGTTACCCTCACGTAACGCATCCTTAGTCCTACGTATGTACTCCCAATCATCTATAGGAACCATCGGCCCTACGGCACACGCCCACTGCCAGAACTTATCAAGGTGTGGCTTGAGTTCTTTCTTACGTTCCTTGTTAACACGGTGCTTGGGATGCACTACCTTGAACTCAGGACTGATTAGCACCCAATCGCTGAAGGTAAGGTCAGTTATGGAATAGATAGGGTCAGGCACATGCGCTGTGCGTGCGAATGTCAAAAACTTCTGATCGTCCTCACGCTGGTAGTGTTCAGTACAGCTATTGTTTCGGCTTATCCAGTAGTCCCACTGCGCTGCCTCAACTGACTTACTCTTGGGTAGGTAATACTTTTGGCTAGAGAACGAGTCATTGGCTACCACGTATTGCTTACCGTTATCTATTCTAAATTTAAGCCCCGCAGGTAAGAAGTCGTGTAGAAAACCGTAACGTGCGTTATGTGCACCATCACCTGACCCATTGCGTACCTTGACCGTTTCTAGGTATGAGCCATCCGGCTGCGGCTGTACTTCCCACACAATAGGTGACAAGTTATGTGTATCTACAATCGACGTAGGCATTGGATCGCGCCCAGCGTAGGTGCGAGTAAAGATCGGATCACCCTCGCCACCATCGCACAGTGCATAGCATGTATCTGATAACTTCCTAATATGTTCCCACTTACGACTACGCTTACGCCCAGCCGGTCTTAGGTTGTCCTCTAGCTTGTGGTGCTTGCTTACCATAGGCTTGGTATTGTCGTATCTTCGCTCAACGTGCCAAAACGAATCTAGCTTTTGGTTCCATCCTTGCATGTCGATCTCCTTACATCTTACTCGTTTGGATGTGTACTACCTTGCCGGTATCGGGTGTCGCACTCTTGTTGTCTAGTACACACCACAGTGTCGGACATACCCACTTACCCCAGTCACCGAACAAGTAACCGTCTGTCAGTATGATGGCTGCTTGCGGACTGATCTTGTGCTCGTCCATGTAAGCTGTCACACACTCAACATCCGTACCACCACCTCCCCGGACTTTTGTAGATTTGACCAGTGTGTCTAACTGGTTAAGCTCGTACACCTCATCACCCACAACCTCGTGGCCCCAGTACAGTACACGTACCTTATCAGGCTTGACTGTCGTGCAGATGGACTGCACCTCGGATAAGAACAATGCCACTGCTGTGTCACTGATAGACCCTGACGTATCAATGGCGAGTACAAGCTCGTCGATGCGCTCGGTAATACCACTGGGCATGTATATATCAGCACCAATGTATCTGCGGTTGGGACGCTTCCATGTTGAGTAGTCACTGCCAGTGCATGTGGTCTGAACGAACTCACGTAGTACCTCACGCCAATCGACCTGCGGTTGCACAAGCTCATCTAAGTTGCGGTTACCGTTACTGCCTAGCTTGCCAGCCGTCATGCTGCCCTGACGTATGTTTATGTCGATGTCTTTCTCAAGCTCTTTCTTCTCTTCATCGGATAACCCGTTAGCACCTTCCCAATCATGCTCGTCGAAGCCTTGACCTCCACCTTTGCCTCGACCTTTGCCTCGACCTTTGCCTTGACCTTCACCGTCACCCTCACCGTCACCCTCACCGTCACCCTCACCTTTAGGCCCGTCACCCCCACCATTACCACCATTACCTCCTTTACCGTCATCGTTGCCATCGTCAAGAATGCTGAAGATCTTGGCAGTGTCCATCCAGCCGTTACTCTCGCGGAACTTCTCATCAAACAGACCCATGTACTTACCGTCTGCATCGCGTGGCATAGTGGCGAAGTCATCGTCCTTGTTCTCATCGACCAGCTTGCCGTTGATGTTGTAGTCACATGCTTGGTTAGCTATGCCGTGGTTCTTGTCGTGTAAGTGCTTCCACGTAGTCAGGTGCCGGTACATCTTGTGGTAACACTCGTGCAGCATAACGAACCGTAGCTCTGCATCAGTCAGGCTATCGACAAACGCCCGACCATATAACTCGTCACGCCCGTTGGTACATGCTGTAGGTATGTCATCGCTGACAGTCTTGTTACCGATAGACAGCACACCAGCCAGTGGCATGTATCGGTCTTTGCTTGTGATAGCCACGTATGCCTTGGCGATACGCTGCTCGGCTGTTAGTTGTTGGTTTAGTGCTAACATGTTATCTCCTTATACCTTGTCCGCTGCGAACATATAGTTGTTGTCCATAGCCCACTGAGTGAACTGCTTGTTCTGCATAACAAGTGACTGCTTGTCCTTGCTGTACTTGGAAGATCGAACGCCATTGGCGAACAGACCTTGTGCTTCTGTGTCTAGCCGCTGCATGTAAGTCATCCACGCATCGACCCACTCACGGTCAATCGAAGTCAGTGAACGGAACACCACCATGCAAGTAGCTGACGCTGACGTTGGCACCTTGGCGTTGTCTGGATCTTTCTTGATTGACTCCAGTGTGGGTAGCTGGTCAGCCAGCTTGAGGAATGACATGAAGTCCATAGCTGCCCTAGCACCGATAGTACCGATGAGTGCTGCTGTTAACGTGTCATCGTCAAGACCACCACGGTTCTGCAAGATGTCACTCGCTGCATGTAGTGAACGTGGTGTACAGAACGCTGTGCGATCAACGGCTTGTGGGTGAAAGATGTATGGGTTGTCATCTGGATTCGGTACATCGCGGAAGTCCTGCATGGTCTGCGGGTTGTCCTTGACCCAGCCAAGTATTGAGTGATCGACACCGTTGCTGATACCCCACTCGACCCACTCCATAGCGGTAGGCTTGGCAGTCTCTACAACAGTGATGCGGTTACGGGCATGTGCTGGTAACAAGTCACCTACACCCTCGCTGCCGAAGTTGGTTGTAGCAAACATGAGTGAGTCCTTGTGCAGTGTGTAGCTGCCGATCTTGCCCTCAAGTATCAAACGCAGTAGTGCATTCTTGACTGCGGGGTTGGCCTTACCGAACTCGTCGATCATTAGAATAATCGGCTCGTCGATGTGAGCACCTAGCTCCTCGTTGGTTGCGTATGTGACATACGGCACATCCTGATTGACCTTGATGTTGGGCAGCGTGATGTCACCCAAGTCCTTGGTCGTGCAGTCGAAGTAACAGGGTATGTGATTCGACAGGTCAGGGTCGGCGGCGAGTGTGTTGAGTAGGGATGACTTACCCGTACCCATATGGCCTTGGAGTAGAACTGTGCGATGGCGACCTACTGCTTTGATTAGCGCACCGGCTTGGTCAAGGTTTAGTGCGTACATGTTTTGTGCGTAGCTCATGGCTATCTCCTGATTTTGGTTTAGTGTTACCGGTCAGTGACCGGTAAAGTTTTTAGTAGTTGGTTGTAGTTGGTAGTACCACGTTATTATACATGGTATTACGTGTTATGTCCAGCGACCCTAGAAGCCTAGGGAGGGGAGGTTGTCAATGATGTCTTTGACCTCGGCTGCTTTGTCGATACGTAACGTCTCACTGCTTTTGATTACGTCAGTGTTCATGCCGTATAACATGTTCTCCAGTCGATCAGCGGTAGCCATCATCTGCGTGTCACCCGTCAGGTTGTAGTCACGCAACATACCGATCATGTCCAGTGACGTTTGGAATACACTCTCAGACATCCTGCCGTACACCTGCTCACCCTTGGCGTTAGTCTCACCGACCTTGGGGGATAGGTTACTTAGCAGTGTGGTTAAGTTGTCATGTACTCGCTTCCACAGATCACCCATCGCGCCTTGTACAAACTCGTTGTGGTGTGCCTCGTACTGCTGCTTGATAATCTCCTGTGCCTCGGTTGCTATGTCTAGTCGGAAGTCACCTGCCTCTGCTAGAGGGGACATGATGCACCTCCACCCAAACTTCTTACGTAGTTCACTAGCGGGTGGGTAGTCTCTGTCGTTGAACAAAGTACCAAGTTTTTGCGCCTCTGCCTGACGCTTGGATACATCGAACTCGTAGTCTGCCATGAAGTCATTCACTAGCACCCAGTATTCCTGCTCGGCCTCACTCATCCTCTGGACGTACTCAAACTGTCTGTTTGTGGGTAACAAACGCTGACCCAGATCAGACCACGGTAGCGTTAGCTCGTAGTGTATTTGGTTGCGTTTGTTGGCCCCATGCTTGCGGATGTCGGATAGTTTGGTAGAACTCATTATGTCCTTACTGCCTGTGACAGAATCCTCCGCCGCTCCTGTACCGTTAGCGATTGCCTTGGTAGCGGCCTTGTCTTTCTTGACTGTACCCCAGCATGAGAACCCGAACTCGACCAGCATAGCTGCTGAACTGATGCTCGGTACGTTGTTTGGGTTGATGATAGGTGTCGCTGCCAGTTGTTGAATGCTTCTTGCTTGTTCCATGAGGAACCTCCTGATTTTGGTTTTGGTTTACCGGTCAGTGACCGGTAGGTTTTGGTT
>UEXM01000902.1_pt1 | contig 28390 bp, 41 predicted proteins | sample 1796661 | NCBI WGS metagenome assembly UEXM01 (sample SAMEA4772469, study PRJEB27181) | metagenome
AAATGGATAAAGAAAAAAAATAAAATAAAATAAGGAAACGTCAACAGAAACAAAACATAAAAAATGCAAAACAAAAAAAACGATATTACACTACATTTAAATAGTGAACAGTTAAAAGATATAACAAAACAAGTTCGTGATAATGGACAAGCAGATAAGCGTTTTGATATAAACCTGCTTGAAGGCAAACTTTCTGAATCTGAATGGTCAGGTATTTTAAAGACAGTGGAAGTAAAAAAAGATTATCAGGCACACAAAACTGGTAACATAGCTGTAGAATATAGTTATAAGAATAAACCTAGCGGAATATCAACAACTGAGGCTGAATATATAGCATATATATTAGTTGATAAAAACCAAAATGACAGTATAGCTTTTTTTGTAAAAACCGAAATCCTTAAAAGGATGTGTAGAAAATATGTAGATACAGACCGCAACAGGTTAGGTGGGGATGACTTTAATTCTAAAATAATATTACTACCTATAAAAGAATTAACCAATCCTGAAAGTTTATTTGATGAAGTCTGAAGCATTTAATTGGGTTGTAAATTTATTATTTGTAGAATTGATAGCGGTATGAAATTTGAATTTGTAGAAGAAAAAGAAAACCTGATAAAAGATACAGCATTGCGGGATATAAAATTAGTTACTGCCTATATGATTTTGCAAAAATATGCTGTAGAATACAGCTATAGTCAAAGGATTGAAATTTTATCAAAAGAATTCAGCCTTAGTTTTCAAGGTGTGAAAAACATCATACAGAAATTAAGGCATGAATAGATAGACTGACATTTGAAATGTTAGTTGGCATGAAGAACCCTGTGAAACTGGTATGTGGCGCAGGGTTTTTTGTTTATATGTTTATATGTAAACAATACTTGACAAGTATAGTTTAAACAGGCTACCTTTAGGGGTATTTTAAAATTAAAGAAAGAGAGCAATAAAATGAATAAACAAATTATAGAAAAATTAGAAAACGCTTTAAAAACAGTAACCATTGAGATTGTTGAATCACATAATTCTAAAACTAAACACATGAAAGACTTTGTTTTTCAAGCTCTTTGCTCTGTTGAGTTAGACCTTGAACAAGCGTTAAAACTAATTAAAAAATAACAATTAAAGAAAGAGAGAAATAATATGAAATACATAAAATCATTTGGTGGTAGGGAAAAATACAAACCTTGCAAATTAAAAAAAGATAGGGTTGGTGATTGTGTTGTGCGTGCTATAGCTCATGCACTGGACCAAGACTACAAGCACACATTTCAAGACTTAATAAACATCAGTTGGGAAATGCTTGATATGCCAAACAGTTGGACTGTTGCAGAAGAATACTTAAAAAGGCAGGGATGGGTAAAAAATAAACCTATGAGAAATAGCAGAAATAGAAAGTTGAAGGTAGTTCAATTTCCAACTTATGGGACTTTTATAATTATGACTACAGGCCACATGACTTGTGTGAAAGATGGTCAATTATTAGATTCATGGAATTGTGGCAAATCAAGTGCTAACAGTTATTATACAAAGGAAGGTGTTTAATATGATAGAAGGACATTCATGCTTTAATGGTGTAGACTTTATACTGGTAATGGGCATAGCCCTTGCCTTACTAAGAATAAGCCTTTTAAAGGACAAATTAAGACCATATCAAAAGCGCAGATTTTATCAAAGATAATTTGTAGGTGGCAAGAAGCCACATTGCGTGTAACTACAAAACAATCAAGCCCCTTAACTGGGGCTTTTTTGTTGCTTAAAATTAATTGTAAATAATAGTTGACAAGAATAGTTTAAATAAGTTACCTTTAGGTATATGAATTTATTTAATAACACAAATAAAAAAGAGGATAATAAAATGAAAAATAAAATTAACTTAACACAGCTTCAAGCGCAGACATTTATAAGTATATTTGACACCTGCGCTTTTGACCAGTTTTGGAATGTAGATGGTGGTGTGCAAATCTGTATTGATTCAGATAGGGACACAACCCCTGACACATTCAGGGCAATAGCAAAGCAGGCAGGCTTTACTAAAGGACAAATAAAATCATTAGCAAAAAAAGGTATTTTGACTGATGTATTTACTGATGATGGGAATTTGTTTTTTACATTTCCTGATGATTTGCAAATTAGCATTGCTTCATTGCTTGTTGGATTAGATGATGTAGATGATGTAGCTGATGACACATTTTCTACAATTTGGTCTATTTGTCATGGTGTAGATTGTGCTAGTGATGATTTGGCAATGACAGGCAAAGCTGTCACCAAGTTTAATGACTGGCAAAGAGCAGGTGCAGATACGCAGGTTAATATATTTGATTTGCTTGCACCCCATTTTAAAAGCTAGTCAGAACCTTAATAAAGAAAGACATGAAGCCCCCTTTTCAGGGGGTTTTTTGTTTATATAATTAATTGTAAATAATACTTGACAAGAATATAAGAAAATCATTATACTTACTACATGAATTATATTAATAAACAGAAAGAGAGTAACACAGTGAAAAAAACATTAAAAGACTTTAATTATACTGATTCAAATAACATGACTGTAAAAATGCTACCAAAACCTGAAGTGCAAGCAATGCTTAAGGGACTTAGAAGGGCTAATAAAGAAGCAGGTAAAACTATTTTTGCTATCTTTAAAGAAGACATGGGCTACAGCGTACTAGCACACTACCCAAAGCGTGGTATTGTTAGGGTCTTAAATGCTTTAAACTTTAATAGATGCTACACTGTTAGAATTGATAAAAACCTTTTTGCTTAATCAAACCAAAAACAGGGGTGGTGTAAAAGCCACCCCACAAAAGAGAAAGAAAATAAAAATGAAAAGACCAGTAATAATTAGAAAAGAAATTGACTCACTTTTAGGAATTAGACAATCAAGCTATTATCTTATGAAGAATAACAAAGAAGCAGATATTGCATTGATTAGCAAGCTTGGAAAAAATTATTTTAAAGTAGCAATCAGACTTGACTACTATAAAGAAGTAAGTGAAGCTGAACTTTTTAACCACTTGAAGTCTTTAAATAAATTTAAATATTATGGCACTGTTAGTGAAATTAAAGCAGTCAGGCTTATACCTGCTGATGAAGATAGGACTGCCAGTTCAGCTTATTTAATATTTGATGTGGACTATAATATTAGTTTAAACATTTAACCAAATAAAAGAGAAAGAAAAATAAAATGAAAAGAGTAAAATTAGAAAAAATGCTAGATGAACTTTTTGACAGTTGCCTTAGAGCTTCATTAAAAAACAGCAACAATGATTCCTGTGTTAAGAACAATAAAAATAAAATCACTTACAGGCTTAAAAGAATGAGTGACAACTTAGGAATCAGAATGGTTGATAATAGACATTCTAAGGACCAAGTAGATGAAATAAAACATGAAGATGCTTTCTACACTGTAGCCTACAGAGAATTGTGCTATTTGTCACATCAAGGTCAAGAAGCAGGTTCAGTGTTTGGTTGTGAGTTTTACACTGATTTAATGTTTGTTGGGAACAAATTAATTTCTTGCAGTGTTGTTGCTAATTTTGTTAATAATGAAAACCATGATGAACCACATGATTCTTTGCGCCCAAGTGTTGATGTGCATTGGAAACTAAGGGAAGATGGTAAGTTCAATTTTGATTTAGGTTGTTCAAGCTTTAACAATACCAACTTCCATGAAATAAGAAAATACCAACACGCTTTAGCTTTGGTTGAAAAAGTTGTTGTTCCAAAAATGAAAACCATTACAGATGGAATTTGGAATCTTCCAAGAATCACAATAGCCAAAGACATAGACTAAATCACAACTTAAAAAGAAAGATGAAAAAGCCTTGCAGAAATGTGGGGCTTTTTTATTTATATAATATCAATATAATATTTTTATGTTTATAATATTATTAACACTTCGTGTACTGTTAGCTAGTACTTAAACAAAGTTACCAAACTATTTATTTTTTTATTGGTATAATTGTGTATGGCTTATGGAAAGCTGAAACTGCCAAAGTTATAATAAGAAGGCAATAGGGCAGAAGAACAAACAACCAAACTAAACTAATCCTGCAGGAAAGGTTTTTAAATTAAGAGGTAATATCTATGCCATATGGTGCATATCCAAAAAAGAAGAAGAAGATGAAAAAGAAGAAGAAGGTCAACCTTAAAAGAAAAAAGTAATGAATCCACGCTCTATATAGCCCCAAAAACGCATTATTATATTATAAAGCATGCCTAACCCTACTAAGCCTGAATTTCAGGCAGAAAACAGGAATGAGGATGGTACATTTAAAAAAGGTACATCAGGCAATCCTAATGGTAGACCTAAGAAAGGTTTTGCCATAGCTGATATATTGGAAACAATCGGGGACACAGCTTTCAATGGGGATAAAACATTAAAGGAAGCTATCTTAGAAAAGGTGTACCAAAACGCATTAGCAGGGGACCTTAACAGCGCTAAGTTTATAGCAGATAGAACAGAAGGAACCGCCTTACAAAAGATGTCAGTAACTACAAATGAGCCAGTGCAGGTACTAAGAATTATTGATGAAAATGAAATTGATTAAACAGCCTGCAAATGGATATAAGGCTAGACAAAACTAGATGGGAAATTTTAAAGCACCCTGCAGATGTAAAAATTTTAATAACAGGCAGAAGATGGGGAAAGTCAGTTTTATCAGCAGTGTATCTGCTACACCAACCTTTTTTGGCAGGGGAACGCAGGTTATATATAGCCCCTTATTACAGGCAGGCAAAGCTAATTATGTTTCCCCTGATGAAAGAATTAATGCTTCAATTTGGGGATGTAAAGATAAATGAAACAGAACTATCATTTAGATTTGACAATGGTGCAGAGCTATCACTTAAAGGTGCTGACAACCCTGACAGTCTTAGGGGTATTAGTTTGGGGCGCAACGGGTCCAATGGGGTTGTCTTAGATGAAATGGCTTTTATTAAAGAAGGGTTCTTTGAAGAAGTGATAACACCAATGCTACTGGACCATAATGCTAAAGCTCTTTTAACTTCCACACCGAATGGATTTAACCATTTATATTCAACCTATTTACTTGGCTTAGGCAAAAACCCTAGATACAAATCTTGGCAATACAGCACGCTTGAACATGGGATGATTCCAAAGAAAGCTGTGCTTGAAGCTAAGAAGTCAATGACCAAAGACCAATACAAGCAGGAAATGCTTGGCACATTCCTTACATCAGGAAATAAAGCGGTTTGGGAATTTGACAGAAATGAGCATGTCAGGGCAATCAAAGACATGCCACCTAAGATGTTTTTTGGATTAGATTTTAATGTAGCCACTATGGCTTGCGTACTGATGGGCAGGTACTCAGATGGAACCTTAGCAGTTGTTGATGAATTGGTTTTAAGCAATTCCAACACTGATGAAATGGCTAGACTAATGAAAAAGAAATATCCACAAGTGGTAGACGTTTATCCCGACCCTGCGGGTAAAAGCAGGTCAACAGTTTCAATAAACAACCGCAGTGACCATTCTATTCTGCGTGAGCATGGATTTAATGTCTATGCTAAGAACAAAGCACCACATACAAAAGATAGGCTGTATAGTTTAAATAGAATGTTAAAAGATAGTGAAGGCAAAATAAGAATGACAGTTGCACCTAAATGTGTAAATGTTATAAAAGATTATGAATTGTGTCAAAGGGAAAGCAATGGCTCTTTATCTAAGAAGGATGAAAACTTAACACACTTCTTAGATGCTTCGTCTTATTATATAGACTTAGTAGAACCTGCCTACAGAAGGACCGCAAAAACACTGGAATTTTAAAATGATTATATCAGACCTATCACTAAAAACTATTCAACAAACTTTAAAAGATGAACTAAGCAGGATTGAAACTGAAAGATGGCGGGAAGTGGAAATGTTTTTAGATTATTATGAGAACATTGAAACAGAAAAATATATAGCGCCTTACTTTGATTCAGAAACACTATCAAGCGTTCCTTTATTTACGCAGTCTATTGTAAGAAGATTTTGCAAGGCTTCAAGTTTAGTATATGGCAAGAGTTTGAACATTGAAAGAATAGTTGATGATAAATATAAAGATTATACAAAAGAACTAAACAATAAATGTAGACAGCTTGAAGAACTCACATGGCTATTAGGTAATATGTGTTTTAGGACTAGATGGAATGAAGGCAAACAGCAGTTACAATATGACTTAATACCATTCTATCATGTTTACTTTGTTGATGGTATGCAAGACGAACCAATGGCAATCATGTACCCTATTCAGCGCAGTGGATATGGTAAACTAGAAAAAGAAATGTTTGCTTTTTGGTCTAAGGGAATGGATGGGGAATTAGGACACCATTTCTTGATTGATTCAGATGGAAATATATATAGCGTAAATGAAGGTGATGTCAATCCTTATAAGAATAGTCAGGGTGAATCAATACTGCCATTTACATTCACAAGAAGACAACCTAGAGTGCGTGACTTCTTTGGTGGCAATGCTTCTGATGTGGTCCATGCTTCACAACAGCTAGACCTTGCTATGACTGAACTAGCTTTAGCTGTCAGAATGGGTGCAACAGGCGGTGTTAAATGGATTAGTGGATTGGATGTTAACCCTAGTGAACCAATTAAGGTAGGTATAGATAAAGTTCTTGTACTCCCTTCTGACGTTGATTTTAACATGACGGCACCTGCAGGCGGACTAAAAGAAATTATAGACACCACTAAATTCTTTATTGAATCAGTAGCAAGCAATAATCATTTAAATATAGCATTTGCTGATGTAGGTAATAGCGCAATAAGTGGTGAAGCGTTAAAGATTTTAAACATAGAAAGTATTGAGCAAAGGGAAGCCAGTGTTGAAGATACATGGCGCATGTTTGAGCATGACAGATTTGAAGTTGATAGAACAGTTTTAAGTCAGGATGCAAATATAAATCTTGCTGAAGACATCTATGTAGATTTCCCTGAATTATCATTCCCGATTAGTGAAATAGATGAACTAACTGTGTTAGAGAAAAAGCACAGCATGGGACTAATTACTAAGAAAGAAATGCTATTGCATTTTAATAGGGATATGGATGAAGCAGAGTTAAGTGAAAAGCTTGGGGAGATAGCAGAAGAAAAGACACAAGAAACTGATGCCACAGCACAGCCAAGTGGAAGTTTAGTTGAAAGATTGATAAATGCTTAATGGCAATAACAAAAGACATATTTGATGAATTTTATGATGACCTTGATAAGCTTAGTTTTAAACTGTTTGACAATGTTAAGAAAATGGGTAAATCCATTGAAGGCTTCTCAGATACAGAAATACTTAGAGTGGCTAGAGAACTTGATTTCTTTAGAGAGCTACAAGAATCAGGGTTTAATACATCTTTTCAAAAGCTCATGCAAGGTTATGACACAGAAGCTGAGGGCATACTTAAAGACTTTCAAAAAACACTTAGGGCTAGAACAGGTGGCAAAGCTGTGGAATTATTGTTATCACCTGCTAATACTGAAGCCATTGCACAACGCTTACAACTTCTTAGGGATTTGGATGGTCAGATTTTGTTAGGCAGATTTGCACAGGAAACAGCTACAATGAAAGCTGAATTATTCAAAGGTATTATAAGCGGTGAACCCGCAGGCATTGTTGCAGAAAGACTAGCCCTAAACTTTGATGAACAGTTATTAAGCAAGAACGCTAGAATGATTGCTAGGGATGCCTATCAAGACTTTGGACAAACTGGAACCTTTGATGTGTTTAAGCAGGTCCCTGACCAAAAATTCAGATACAGTGGTAGTGTAGACAAAAAGAATAGACCCGCATGTAGATATTTCATTGATAACCAAAAAGACAAAAAAGGCTACACAGCAAAAGAGATTCAGGAACTATCTAAAAAGATGTCACAAGGTAAGATAGCCTTGCCAGTTTATGACAAGAAAAAAGGATGGGTCTTAGAAAGAAAGAAAGCAAAATTTTCACAGATTCAAAGGGGTGGACACAACTGCAGACACCGCTTTATACCAGTTGGAACTAGGGCATGAAGGCACAAGAATTAGCAGTATTTACAAGCAGGTTTATGAATCAAACCGCAGAGATTATGGCAGGTAGGATTGTACTGGATGCAGACAGTGGAAAATTTCAAAACAATAAAAAAAGATTAAAGTATAAGTCAGCAGAATATAAGCTTAGAAAGAAAGCAGGCAAGGCAGGAAAAGAAAATGTTTCAACAGATACAGAAACAGGCTTTGTTAATATGCGCTTAACTGGTGACACACTTGGTAGAATAAAAGGTGTGGGAACTAAAAATGGTTTTGCTATTACCTATGATAATGGGGAAATAGTAGAAGGAAACGCAAAAAGAGGTTATGACTTGTATGGGTTATCCAACAAGAACATGTCCTATTTAGCAACTCATTTAGAAAATGAGATTGAAAGGAAGGTCCGCCTTTATGAAGCGCAGGACCAAACTTTGAACATTGGTAAAAACAAATAAACAATGAGGTCATCACTATGTCAGAAGATGTAAAACAAGCTGAATCCACTATTGCAGAAGATAGTGTAAAACAAACTGCAGAAGAACCCACCAACACTGGTGCAAAAAGTGTAAGTGATTCAGTTCCATATTCTAGGTTTGTAGAAGTTAATGCAAAGCGCAAAGAAGCTGAAGCAGAACTAGAATCAGTAAAGCAAAAAGCAGAAGCTAGAAGAAAAGCAGAATTAGAAAAGCAGGGTGAATATAAAGTCTTGCTTGATGAATCTAAATCTGAAATGGACAAGCTAGAAGCACAAGCTAAACAGTGGGAACAGTATGAATTACAAAAAAGGGAACAGCTAATGAAAGCTGTTGAATTAACAGAATCACAGCAAAAGATTGCAAACAAGCTAGACTTGATTGAATTAGAATCTTATGTAAGTGATTTAAATACACAAAATGTAAAACAGCCAGTAAGAACTGATGCTTCAATCCCTACATCAGGGATGCCAAATCTTGTAGACAATCCTTTCACCAAGCCTGATAGTCAAGGCGGGTTTAAAGAGAATTGGGCAGGAATTATGGCTAAGTATCAGAATAAAAAATAGGCTGTAGACAAGGACAATAATAATGGCGAATGTAACTATTAGCACAAGTGCTGTTAATAAAAAGGCGATGCTCGCTGATGCTGTCTTAGCTTCTATGGAAAGGCAATTAGTGTGGGAAAACACTGTAGATTCAAGCTTTTCTGATATGGTTAAAGGCGGTGGCGGTCAAGTTTTAACAGTACCAAAAGCTACAACACCAAGTGCAGGCAGTAAGTCTGCAGGCTCAGATGTCACTTATGGCGCTGACACTCATGGTAGCTTCACAATAACTGTAGACCAACACAAATATGTAGCAAAACAGATAGAAACAAGTTCACAAGTTTGGACCCAACCTTCTATGTTTGCTATGGAAACAAATCAATTTGGTTACGCACTAGCAAAAGCTGTGGATGACTATATTGAAGGTGTTGCAGAAGCAGATACTGGGTCAATTTCAGACTTAGGTGCAGACAACACATTCACCAGTGCTTTAATTAGAACTGGTATGACTTCATTAATGGGTGCAGATGTGCCTTTTGATGGTAATGTGTTTCTAACTGTAAACCCTGCAAGTTATGCTTCTTTACTAGCTATAGAAGATTTTGTAGATGCAAGCAAATATGGTAACGCACAGGCAGTTCAGACGGGAGTAATTGGAAAACTATATGGCATTGAAATTAGGGCAACAAATTCTATTTCAGGTGTAGCAGATGCAGATGAAGCAGGCTATCTATATCACAGAAGTGCTATTGCATTTGCAAGAGCAATGGATGTGAAAGTAGAAATGGATTATTCAGTAAGTGCATTAGCAGACCAAGTAGTAGCGCATACAATTTATGGCGGTGCTTTGGCTTTTGCTGATAGACTTTATGAGTACCATAATATCTAAACATCAGTAAAGTGTGTGGGGGCTGTTTACAGTTCCCACATGCCAAGAAAGAAAATATGGCAATATTTGATTACAAGTGTGAAGACAGCAATGACTGTGGAAATATTTGGGAAGAAATAACACTACCCCAAGAAAAAGAACCTAAAGAATGTCCAAAATGTGAGAGTAAAAAAATTAAAAAGTGTATGGGTGCGCCTATGTCAGTATTTAAAGGCAATGGGTGGACCACATGGGATGGCTATGTAGCCAATTCAATAAAAGAGATGAAAAAAGAGCATGCTAAAAAAAGCTATCTAAAAACAAATGATGGTAAAACCACAGCTTATGACAGCACTGACACAAATAAAGTAAAGACTGCAATGAAAAACGCAGATAAAATAAATATAAATATTTAAGGAAGTATTATGGCAAGCCAACAAGACTTAACAAATGTGGCAATATCTTCAGGATATGCAACCCTTATTCATACAGAAGAATCAAGCGGGGTAAGTTCATCATTTACCACACTTTATGATGGTGATGGTACATTAATCCCAATGGCATTTGCCACTACAGGGGTCAAGATAATTGATGGTTCTTATGATTTTGATATAGCTTCACATGATGGCACAAATGGTTTGAAGCTTGGTGGTACTTTAGTCACAACAAGCGCAACAGAATTGAACTTATTAGATGGGATTACTGCAGGGACTGTTTCTGCTTCTAAATTCCTTTTGGTAGACAGTAATAAAGATTTAACTGGGATTAGAAACCTTACTGGAACTGGCACAGCACAATTTGCTAATTTTACATCTACTGGAAATTCTAGTATTGGCGACAGTGTAGCAAATGACACAGTTGCTTTCAATGCAACAATCACAACAAATTTAGTTTTTGAAGGCTCCACAGCAAATGACTATGAAACAACTTTAGCAATCACTGACCCAACCGCAGATAGAACATGGACCATTCCTGATTCTTCTGACACTTTTGTAGGTCTTGCCACAACAGATACTTTAACAAATAAAACTTTAACAGCACCTGATATTAACACACCTGACATTGATGGTGGAACAGTGGATGCAATCACAAGCCTAACTGTAGCAAATAATGTTGACATTGGCTCTTATGATTTGAGAGCAGGAACGCTTACTGCAGATGGATTGACAAGTGGCAGGGTAGTATTTGCAGGCACAAATGGTGTTCTATCTGATGACAGTGATTTATCCTTTAGTGGTGCAACCTTATCTGCAACAAATATGACTTCATCAGGCACAGTCACTTATGGGTCACTATCTGATGGGTCCATAACTGTTACAGCTTTTGTTGATGAAGATGGCATGGATTCTAATTCAGCAACATTAGTGCCAACACAACAATCAGTCAAAGCTTATGTAGATGCACAAGTGACCGCACAAGATTTAGATTTTCAAGGTGATTCAGGTGGCGCATTAAATATTGATTTAGACAGTGAAACGCTAGACATTGCAGGTGGCACTGGAATTGACACAGTAGGGTCAAGCAACACACTAACAGTTGCAATAGATTCTACAGTGGCAACTTTAGCAGGGTCACAAACTCTTTCAAATAAAACTTTAGCAAGTCCTGTAATAACCACACAATTTAACATTGGGTCCGCAACAATTACAGAAGCAGAGCTTGAAATATTAGATGGGGCAAATACTACAACCGCAGAACTAAATATCATAGATGGTGACACTTCAGCAACTTCAACCACATTAGCTGATGCTGATAGAGTGGTAGTCAATGATAATGGCACAATGGTGCAGGTAGCCTTAACAGACTTTGAAACATATTTTGAAACAGCGCTAGATACACTTTCAAATGTAACAACAGTAGGCGCAGTTGATTCAGGTAGTCTTACATCAGGGTTTGGAAACATAAGTATTGGTTCAAGCACAATAACAAACACAGGTGCTGTGGATTTAGGCGCAACAACTGTAGACAGTCTAAGTGTCAGTGATGGAAACATTACTAATGTTGGTTCTATTGCTTTAGATAGTATAAGCGCAGATGATACTTCAATACAATTTAACAGCCCAATAGATTTTAACAGTCAAAACATGACTGAAGTGGATATTGATTCAGGGACCATAGATGGGGCAACTATTGCTACTTCTAATATAACAGTTGGAAGTGGTAAGACGTTAGACGTGAGCGCAGGAACCTTAACACTTGCAGACAATCAAATTTCAGGTGACAAGGTTGAAGGCGGAACTATTGCAGGTACAACAATAACAGCACTTACAACCGCAGGCATTACAGCAAGCGGTAATTTAGATATTGGCTCACATGGCTTTAGAGCTTCAACGCTAACAGCAGACAGTCAGACTTCAGGCAGGGTTGCAATTTATGGCACTAATGGTTTGCTTACTGAAGATTCAGATTTAACTTTTTCAGGCTCAACTTTATCTGCTACTAATGTTAATATAAGTGGCACATTGACCACCACAGGTAGTGTTCAGGAAGTTTCAACAACAAATTTAAATGTTGAAGACCCATTAATTCTTTTAAATAAATATGATTCACAGCCTAGCAATAATGCTTTTGATGCGGGTTTTGTTATTAAGCGTGGTTCAGGTGACAGTGGACCTGCCAATGTTGCAATGATTTGGGATGAATCAGCAAACACATTTAGCCTGATTGATACTTCAGAAGATGGGACAACCGCAGGAAATGTCAGCATAACAGATTATGAAAATTTAAGAGTTGGCGCACTTACTGCTGATGATGCTTCAACTTTCACAAGCACAATTTCTACAGCTACAGGTTCAACTATAGGAAACTTAACATTTGCAAATGGTAGCATAACAGATTCAAGTGGTGCAATTAGCTTTGGTAATGAAAACTTATCAACAAGTGGAACATTGGGCGCAGGCGCAATTACTGGAACCAGTTTTGTAATTGGTAGTGCTGATATTGGTGAAGCTGAATTAGAAATTTTAGATGGCGCAACAGTGACAACAGCAGAATTAAATATTATGGATGGTGACACTAGCGCAACAAGCACAACAGTGGCAGATGCAGACAGGGTTGTGATGAATGATGGCGGGACCATGAAGCAAGTGGCTGTTACAGACCTGTCAGCATACTTTGATGACGAGATTACTGCAATGCCTAACCTAGCTTCAGTTGGAACATTAACTGCCCTTCAGGTGGATAATATCAACATCAATGGAAATACTATTATTTCTTCAGATACCAATGGGCATATTAATCTTACACCAAATGGTAGTGGTGAAGTAAATATCTCTAAAGTAGATATTGACGCAGGAACAATAGATGGTGCAACAATAGCTACTTCCGATGTTACTGTTGGCTCAGGAAAAACTTTAGATGTATCAGGTGGTACATTGACTCTAGCAGATGACCAAATTCCAATGGCAAAGACTGCAATAGTAGCTGGAACTGGAATATCCCTTTCAACTAATACACTAAATGTGGATGCCTCGCAAACAGGACTTGAATCATTATTGAACGCAAGTTTGGTAGCTGGTAGAGATGCAGATAACCAAATAAAATTTAGTACAGACGACCAAATAATCTTTAGAGTTGCTGGTGGCGATGGTGTTACAATGAAAGCAAGTGGCGAGATTGAAGCAACTTCCTTAGACATTAGTGGTGCGGTTGCATCATCATCACTAACTACTACAGGAAATATAGGAGTTGGTTCAACTAGCACAACAAGCCCATCTTCAGCATCTAGGACACTTAGAATACAACACGATACTGGTAGTGCAAGTCTTGTTTTATGTGGTGACAATAATAGTGAATCTGCTTGGGATATTCTTGCAAATGTAGATGGTGCTTTAGAAATAAGAAAAAATAATTACCCACAATTAAACATGGTAGGTGGAACGGGTGTGCGTATTGAGGCTGGTGGGTCTGGAGCAACAGCAGGTAGTCCAGGAGCAACCCTTCATACAGCACATAGCTCAAGTACAGCGTATAATGGAGGAGCTGAAATACTGGAATCTGCTATTATACAAAATACAAATGGTTCTGATGGTAGTGGTGTTAATAATGTTGCAAGTTTAGGATTGCAAGTTGCAAGTGGTGCTACATCTCAAGGATTTATAAATTATGTAAGAACTGGTGATAATACTGGTGATTTTACATTTTCTCAAAGAACTGGTAGTTCAAGCTATGCAGAGCATATGCGTATTGCATCTGGTGGGAATGTTGGTATAGGAACTACAAGTCCAGCATATACACTTGACCTTGCTTCTTCAGACGCTATTGTTTCTCAATTTACAGGAAGTAGTGGAGAAACTATATTATCTTTAGACAATACTTCAACCAATGGTGATAAGTGGTACTTAATATCTGGTGGTAGTGGTGGAAGTTTTTCTGGTGGTAAATTTGGTATTTATAATGCTGATACTACAACAGCAGTAGCAACTTTTACTAATTCTGGCAATGTAGGTATAGGAACTACAAGTCCTGCAGGTCTTTTAGAAGTAGAAAATTCAAGTGGGGATTGTAATGTTTATATAACTGCTGAAAACGCAAGTAATTCAAGGTTATATTTTGGAGACCAAGCAGATGTAGGAGCAGGATTTGTAGATTATGACCATAATGGGAATACTATGAAACTTGGAACTAACGGAACAACAAGACTAACTGTTGGTACTGATTTGTTTTACTTCAATGGAAATGTTGGTATAAACGAAACATCGCCTTTAAATAAGTTTTATGTTGTAGAAACAGAAAGTAAGGCTGTTGCGGCTTTTTATAATACAAGAAACCCTTCAAGCTCACCACCTCACGGTGTGGATATAAATTTTGCTTACACTCCTGATAACACAACATCTTATTTTGTAAGAGGTCAAGATAATCTCAGTACTGGTTCTCCTGTTGCTGAATTTCATATCTATTCAGATGGTTCTTTTGCGCAGTCATCTGATAGAAGAATGAAAGAAAATATTGTTGATTCAGCGAATACATTAGATAAGGTAAACAAATTAAAAGTTAAAGATTATAATAAAATAAATGATTCATCTAAAAAGAAACATATTGGATTTATAGCTCAAGAACTACAAGAAGTATTCCCACATCTTGTTATTGAAGCCGAAGATGAAGCAAAAACTTTGCAAATTTACAAGATTGGTATTGTTCCATTACTTGTTAAAGCAGTACAAGAGCTATCAGCAAAAGTAGAAGCGTTAGAAAATGCGTAAAAAACTAAACGAATGGGCAGATTTCTCAAAAATTCTTCACGGATTTGTAATAGTAGGATTTATGGTAGCTTTTATGTTTAGCATATTTAGCTGTCAAGATTATTACATAGGCAAGACACGAGAAGAACTATCACAAGAAATGTTCGAGATAGATAGCTTAATGAAAAAGGTTATTTGGAAAGCAGATAGCTTGGGCATATATAATGATTTGTATATAGATGCTCAAAGGATTAACAATGGCAGTAATTAGAATAGCATTTGTATTAATAGCTTGGGTGTTTATTCTTTCTTGCGCTCCTAATGTTATGGGCAATAGAATATTAGACAACAAAGATATTTCTCATGTTTACTTAATAGATGATATTTATAACGGAAAAAGTTATTGGTGCATAAAACACAGAATACTAGAAACAGTAGAAATTAAAAACCCAGTTGTAACAAATAAAAATGACTAAACCAATAGGACAAGATTCAAGCCTCAACATATCACTTCCTATGCTGTTTCAAGCAGTTGGAATTATTGGTGCTATGGTCTGGGGTTATGGTGAGTTGAATGGTCGTATATCTTTTCTTGAGTATCAGGTAAAGATAAATGAAGAACATATTACGGCTATTGAAGAGGATGCAAAAGCTAGTCAAAATGCTGAGATTCCTGCTGACATAAGACAGAATGAAAAGATTGAAGTTCTTGAAAGAGAATTAGAAAGATTAAGAAATGGCAAACGCAATTAATACAGACAGCACTGTAAGCTTATCAGTTGCCATGCTTTTGAAGCTTGGATTTTTAGGATTGGTTATTGCTAGTTCATATTATCAAGCCCAAATAAAATTCAATACACTGGATTTAAAAATGCTAGAGCTTCATTCTGAAGTAACAATTTTAAATGAAAAAATGGCAAAAATTGAATCAAAAAAAATAGAAAATTTAGAAACAGAAAACAAAACTTTGATGCAAAAATTAGGACTAAAAAGACCTTAAAATGGGGTGTTTTAACACAAAACCTAGAATAGCCTTTAAGGGGTCTAATAGCCCCATAGCGGACAGTTCTTGGTGTCAAGGTATAATGACATCTAAAAAGTGTTTTCCTAGATTTACTGTCGTGAAAGTAGTAAAATAATCTTAACAAATTATGTATAATAAAAATGTAAAAAATTCCAATTTTAAGGTTGGATAAAACAAGCAAAAGTCAAATAAAAAAAAGGAAAATAAAATGGCTAAAGAAGTTAAAGAACCAAAAGTAAAAAAGAAGCAAGACCCTAAAGCAGTAGTGGTAGTTGATGGGGTAGAACACAAATTTGAAGACTTGGATGAAACGCAAAAAACATACTTTATGCACATGCAAGATTTGAGCAGAAAAATACAAACAACTAGGTTTAATTTGGACCAGTTGAATGTAGGCATGGAAAAATTTAAAGAAATGTTTGTGCGTTCATTGCAAGATGAAGGAGAAAATAAACAGGATGCCAACGACTCAAGCAATTAACTTAATTGTTGAAAGATTAGGGGTAATGGCTATTTTAGCTGTTGCCCTTATCTTTACATTAAAATACTTAACAAGCTCATTATCAAAACAGATTGAAGAATGTAAAGGTATTTTAATAAAGCTTATTGACAGGTTTAATGTGTCAGACAAGACAACCAAAGATTACAGGGATGACATAAAAGAAAAACTGGATTCACTTGAAAGCACAGTGGACAGAAAATGGAAAGACTAGGATTACGCTATATGGATAAAGAAAACTTTGGCGGATATTTTGAAGCGCTAGTCAGAAAGATTGAAAGAATTGAAAATGATGTTAAATGGTTAAAAACAAATATGCAGGAAGACCAAAAACATATTAAACAAATTTATAGAAATAAAGAAGAATTGCAGAAAGTGAAAACTATTGGCACAGTTCTATTTGCAGTGTTTGCTTTTGTGTCTTCATTTTTTGGATTTAAAAACTAATTAAGGAATAATTATGGAATGGCTACAATTAAACTGGGAATATGTGTTAGTGGGTTTTTATACCTTAGAAAAAATTGTAAAATTATCACCAAGTAAAAAAGATGATATTATTTTTGATATTATCTTTGATGCTATGAAAAAACTTTATGAATCAGTAAAAAAAGGAAAATAAAATGTTCAAAAGAATCATAGGCAGAGCAGTTAGAAAAATTGGAGCAAAGAAACTTTTGTTGGCAGTCTTAGAAAGCGCTGTCAAGGCAACTAAAACAAAAGAAGATGACAAATTGCTAGAAGATGTAAAAATGTTTATAGAAGATTATGACGGATAAAAAAATGTCAATACCACTTCAGCAAATTGAAGGTTTGATTTCAGAAACTTTAAATGCTTTAGGGTCTAAATATGCAAACCCTATGGCTGTTGAATTAGTGTTGGCAACTGGGCTAGTTGAGAGTAGATATAAATACTTGAAGCAGATTGGTTCAGAAATTGCTAGGTCTTACTGGCAGATTGAAGGTACTACAGCAAAAGATACTGTAGACAGCTATTTAGTTTACCGCAAAAAGTTAGCTAGTAGATGTGCTGAGGTGTCACAAACACCAGTGGACCTATGGCTAAAAGGGACTAAGGAAGAATGGGAAGAAATCTTAACATATAACATGCGCTGTGCTATCATAGTCTGCAGATTAAAGTATTGGCGAGATAAGACCCCACTACCAAAGAATACGCAGGAAATGGCGCAAGTATGGAAGAAAGTCTACAACACTGAAGGTGGCGCAGGCACAGTTCCCCATTTTCTTGAAATTGTTGGGAAGCACATTTGAATATTAAAGACACAGTAGTAATTTTTCCTGATATTCATTTCCCAATGGAAGACAAGAAAGCTTTAAATTGCGCTTTGAATGTTTTAGAATATGTAAAGCCCAGTGCCTTTCTCTGCATAGGGGATTTTGCTGAAGGCGCAAGCGTTTCCCACTGGCAGTGGAGTAAAAAGAAGCGCCCACCACTCGAATATCAGTTGCCTGCAATAAAAGAAGAAATCAAATTAGTCAATGAAGGTTTAGACAAAATTGATAAAGCTTGTAAAAATGCAGGTGTTAAAAAGAAAATTATGACAATGGGAAACCATGAACTTTGGTTTGATAATTTTGTTGAAGAAAATCCTTATTTGACACAGTATGGTGCTATGAAAGCTTTTAAGATTAAAGAAAGAGGCTATGATGCACACCCTTATGGAAAATATGTTAAAATATTAGGTTCAAAATTATATGCTTATCATGGTGGTCACTACATGGGAATAAATCACCCTAGAAGTCACGTTCAAAATTTAGGTGTTAATATTATTTATGGTCACACGCATGATTCATTAAAATCAGTTGTGACACACTTAGATGGTCCAAAAATGGCATATTCTTTAGGATGCTTATGTAAGATGGAAAAAGAATTTTTAAAGAACAGGCAGACTAATTGGACACATAACGTAGGTGTGTTGGATATTTTTACTGATGGGAATTTTAATTTAAATGTTTTGACAATAATTAAAGGGCAGACTAGTTACTGTGGGAAAGTCATTCATGGTTAGTTTTGAACTAACATCAGAAGACACCTTCATACATCTACCAGTGCCACAGCAAATAATGGTAGTAAAGGAATTAGCAAACATGGTGCAAAATACTGGTGATATACACCTGCATGAAAAATTATTATTATTAATTAGGCTTTTAGAAGTGCCTGAAATTATTGGAATAAATGAAATAGAAGGATTAGCATAATGTCTACATATTATGAAGCTTACTGCAATATAACAGATGATTTGCAAGTGATAGAACCAAATTTAAATTCTTACAATGTTAGAAGGGCATTAGAAGGCTTTGTGCAATCTTCAGGGATTGTTTACAAGGTAGGCGGAACTGGATATGTTTCTGTATTGTATAGGGATGGACAAGAACTAGGCTCTGCTCAGGCTTCCGCAGGTGCTGTTGATAGTGATTCAGAATGGTTTTATGATGAAGATGCAGACTTACTACATGTAGCAAGCGCACTAGACCCCGCCACAGAACATTTTTATGAAGCAGGCTTGGACTGGAAAACAACAAAGCAAGAAGCGGTGGACAGGGCTTCAGCTTTTATAAGAGAGTTTGTCAATAAACCAATTAGAAGATTATCAGGTGATGAAAGCACTGAAAGTGGTGGGAGTTATCAAGATATAATTATTAAATGCGCTTCACATTTAGCAGTTGCTACAATTATAAAACCATACGACTTTGAAAAAGGTATGCGTATTGAAGGTGTAGTCTATAACGAAGAAACAAACACTGGGCTTTTGAATTTAATTAAATCAGGTGAAATTCCATTATGGGATGAAACAACTGACAGGCAAAAAAGTGGAATAATTAAGCGCATTGTTTACAATGCTTCTTCTACTGGTGGAATTGTGGATGTTTACATGTCTAATAATGCACCTTATGTAGATTTTGATAAGGTTAAATGTGTAATTTCAGATGATGGAAATTCAGGTAATGGTGCAAATTTCAATAGTGGGTCTTCTAATTCTTCTATTAAATACAGTGTTTATGTAAAAAATGATGATGGCTTGAAAGTAGACCAAGTAGTAACTGATGAGCCTTTAAATGGTGGTTATCAGACATTAGCTTATGGTGTGCTTATTAGATTTGCTGTTAGTAGCACTTCTTCAGGCAGTAGTGCAAAATACTACACTAATGATGAATGGGAAATTTCATTAGATGGTAAACCTATTGAATCAGGCTCAGGAATCAAAACACTGCAAGTAGTCAGGTCAGATTATTAATGGCGCATTTAGCCAAGAAAAAATCAATGCTTAAAAGGTTTGGATTGAAGGGTGTAAATAAACCCAAAAGAACACCAAGCCACAAGACTAAATCACACATGGTTTTAGCGCAAGTTGGTCATAAAATAAAACTTATTAGATTTGGACAGCAAGGTGTCAAGACAAATCAAACAGCCAAGCAAAGAAAGTCATTCAAAGCAAGGCATGCTAAAAATATAGCTAGGGGAAAAATGTCAGGCGCATTTTGGGCTAACAAGGTAAAGTGGAATCCTAGAAAGACTAGAGGGAAATAATGGCAACAGATTATTTTCAAACATATAAAGAAATTCAAGACAAGTTAGCTGATATTATCAGAACAGAATTTAAAGGCTACGCTGTTTATTTTGATGAAAATTATATAAACAGAAAGCCTAGCTATTTTAACATAACAAAAATTAAAGATGAAGTAGTGCAAAATATGGTCCCAAAGGCACAACTAAGAAATTATGGATTTAGGGTTAAGTATTATTTACGCAGACCAAACTACAGCAAAGATTTAGTTTTAAATGCTTTGTTTAGAATAGGTGACAGGCTAAACCAATTAATTTACAATAATTCAAATGTTAAATATTTTTCTGATTCAAAAGATTATTATTTTACAGATGCTCAGTTTTTAAATTACACAGTTCAGCCTTCTAGGGATGAATCAGAAGACATTGATGAATTACACATAGCTAGTTTTGATTTTGATGTAACTGCTTTTGAGGTGGTTTAAATGATTGCACATAGTGAAAGTTTTAAGGACCTTACTAAGGGCTTAGATGTTTTGTTAAGCGGTGAATTTAAAGTGCCTGTTTTTTTTGACAGGGGATTTAAATACAGGAGAAGTCAATATTTTAATATTGAGCCTATAAGTTCTGATATTGTGGAGCTTAGGTCAGGAAGTCAGGTTAGGGAATTTTCAGCAACAATAAAATTTTACTGGCACAGGGGTGGCAATAGATTTGGTGAGCGCTCAAACCATGTTAAGATTATGAACACGCTAAATAAAATTATGGAAAGGTCTAAGCAGTTACTGACAAATAATTCAAGTTACACTGTAGACAATACCCCTTCTTTTAGTGATATAAACTTAACTTTTAGTCAGGATAATACACAGTTTGTTTATCCTAAATTTGCATTAACAACAACATTTACACAGGACCCAACTTTTTTTGGTTCTGCAACAAGAAAAAGCAGAGATTATATTTTTTTTAGGGACACCTTATGGTATGATGGTAAGATAGAATCTGTGAACTATGACCCGCCTAGAAATGATACAGAACAAAGAGCAGATTTAATAATGACTTCAATGCTTTACAGCACAAAAATTGAAGATGTAGCTAATTAACTCAGGAAACAAAATGGCAAAAGTAAAGAAAAAAAAAGACTGCATGATACCTTCAGCAGACAGCTTTAAAGGACTGGTCTTTAGTGACTGGGAAGCATTGAATGATGGTCAAGCAGTAGAATTAGAAAAGGTCCCTGATATGGCAAAACCATATTTAGAAGGACAATCAGATAACAAAAACAACAAGAAAGGGGAATAGAAATGGCATTAGATGGACAAGCTTTAAGCCCAAAAGAATTTCTTTTAGCTTTTAAGCCCGAAACTACTATTGGCACAGCCAATGTTGCTACTATGAACCTGATTAATGTTGATTCTGTTTCTAGCCCTTCCATGAATCTAAGTCAAGTTTTAGACGTTAGAAATGGTGTAGGCAGAACCGCTAAAGTTGCGGATGCTTTCACTGAAGAAAAAGGGACTAGGAAAGAATTTTCATTTTCAGGGACTGCTGATGCAACCACACTTCCTATATTACTTCAAGCAATCACAACTACTGCAGTAGGCTCAAGCCCTGCAAGTTATGATATTGCACACAACTACACACCACCTGAACTGCAAATAGGCACAGGGTCAATAAGTGACAGCTTGCACACATTTACTGTTGCAATCTCAAACCCTGAAGCAGGCAATGACCATTCTATGGTTTTTTCAGGATGTGTACTTACAACACTAAGCATAAATGGTTCAATGGGAACAGAATCAGGGCGCATAAAAGTATCAGGTACTTTTGCCACTGGTAATCTTGGAACCTATGGGCAAGCTAGACCAACTAGCACAGTTGCTTATAGCGCTACTAATTATAGCATGACACAATGGACCGCTAAAACTACAATAGCAGGCATTGGTGATTGTGTTATAAGTGATTTTTCATTAAACATTGAAAACCCTTCAGAATTTATGGGCTTTAATGCAAGTGGAAATCCACAGGCTATAGTAAGGGCAGTCCCTGAAATTATGGTTTCAGTAGATGCTTCAATAAAAGCAGATGACAACACTTCAGCTTTGCACAATTCTCTTAAAGCAGGCGGTACAAGTGCAAGTGTTGAGGTGTCAAATCATGCAACATGGTCAAGTGCAACCACATTTGGTATTAATATGGCTAATGGAGTATTAACTTCTGTGGATTTCAATGAGGCTTCAGCAATGTTCTACAATGTTTCTATTAAAGGACTTGCAAGCACATCAGGTGATTTATTACAGATTATTGCATAAAAGTGTTTAGACAGTTTCTAACAGAAAAGAAAGGTGAAACAAATGCACACAGTGAAATGGAATAAAAAAGACTGGGAAATATTAGATATTTCCTTTAGTGATAAAAGAAAATTACACATGCTAAATTCTATGTGTTTTATTGATAATAAGATTAACCAAGAAAACTACTACAAATTACTAGAAGCAGTTAGGGATTTAGCAGGGTATGGAGATGGCACAGAAAAACAAAAACTTTTAGAAGAAATTACTATGGTTGAGGTTGATACATTAATGCAAACTATTTTAATTGAATATTTAGGGCTTAATGTAAAAAAGACCAGTGGGAATTAGCGCTTTATGTTTGGTGTTGCTTTTTTGGATGGCAGGATAGCTTATTCCCTGATGAAATTACTGCCATAAATTATCAAGCCACTTCACCTACGCTTTCTAAGCGTATTTGGTTTAAGGGTAAAAAGGACATAGATGCTGAGGTAGAAAGGATATTATTTGAAAACAAGAATAAATCTTATAGCGCAGGGCAGGCACTGTATTATAGTATGCCATTCTTTTGCAATGCTAAGATTTTTTCTAAACAAATCTATCAAACTATGTTAGAAGAATATCAAATAATCCAAGATTACAAAGTACCGCTTGCACAATCAATAGATGATGTGCCAGTAATCAGAACAAGGTATTTTAATATTATAAGACAAGAATTATTAAACTGTCAAAGAAGACAAATGGAAATGCAAAATGGCTAAAAAAATAAAATTAGTATTTGAAGTACAGGGCGCAGGTGGCGCAGAGCAAAAAACTAAAAAAGTAGACAATGCTTTAGGTGATTTAGCAAAAAAAGCGGGTGCGGTTACATTAGCATTTATAGGCGCAGGAAAATTAAAAGATGCCTTTGCTTCAACTGTTAGGGTTGGGTCTGAGTTTGAACAAAATATTAAAAATCTTTCAGTCATTGCAGGTGCTACTGGTGGAAAATTAAGACAGCTTGAACAGTCAGCACTTAAATTGGGTGGGTCCACTAAATTTACAGCTTCAGAAGTTGCTAACCTCCAAATAGAATTTTCAAAATTAGGCTTTACATCAGATGAAATTTTAGAAGTAACTGAAGGCACCCTAAACCTATCTACAGCTTTCGGTTTAGACCTAGCACAGTCAGCCAGTGTTGCAGGTTCTACATTAAGAGCCTTTGGCTTAGATGCTGAAGAAACAAATAGAATGACTGATGTCATGGCTACTAGTTTTGCTTCCACAGCCTTAGACATGGACAAATTCACTAATTCTATGGCATTTGTAGCGCCAGTTGCTAAAGTGGCAGGATTTTCTTTGGAAGAAACCACCGCAGTGCTTGGAACGCTTGCCAATGCAGGTATTAGTGGCTCTATGGCAGGAACTGCGCTTAGGCAGGTGTTTTTAGAGCTTTCCAATGAAAATAGCAAATTAGCTAAAAGATTAGGTGGCACAGTAAGTAATTCAGCAGAATTGACTGAAGCACTTACAAAATTAAAAGAAGAAGGTATTGGGACTGCGGAAATGAAGCAGTTGGTGGGACAAAGAGCGGTTTCAGCTTTTAGTATTTTATTAGATGGCGCAGGTACAGTTGCAGATTTAACAACCCAATTTAATGATGCTAATGGTGCAGGGCAAGCAATGGCAACTGAAATGCTTGACACTCTTGAATCAAAGTTTAAGATTGTGAAAAGTGCAACAGAAGACTTAGGAATAGCCTTCTTTAAAACTTTTGATGAACAGTTAAAAAATGCAACTGATGTAATGATTGAAACTATAGGCAAAACTTCAGAATTTTTTAAACTGTTAGATGAAAGCCCAATGGAAACAGCTATCAGAAGAATTGATGCACTTGGTGGTAATACCTTAGAACTTAGAACACAGCTTGCTGAAATGAATTTAGAGCAAGCAAAATTAGGCTCTGAAACACTACCCACTGTAAACGAAGCAATGCTTAAGCAGGCTGAAAATAATGCAAAACTTATTGAGTTGGAAAAGGAATTAATACCATTAAGAGAGCAAGACAAAAAGACAACTGAAGCACTATCTTCAATGCAAGAAAATAGCTTCACAACAACAGGTAAATTAAATGCAGTGATTACTAGAGTAATCGGTACGAGGCAATCAAATACCAAAGAACTGGAAGCAGAAAAAGAAGCGCTTTTAGCAGATAATGAGGCACAGGCAGAAGCAATAAAAAAACAACAAGAGTTAAAACAGGCACAGACTGACTTGCTTGCTGTGCAAAAAGAAGCATTAGAAGTAAATAAGGAAAAGAAAGAGGGTGAAGAAGGTGAAGAACCAAAAAAGAAGGCTATAATTGAACAAGAATCTACGCAAGTTCAAATTCTTAGAGAAAAATTAGAATTAATGAATCAAGATTTGGAAATTCATGAAATTCAAAAAGAGATGATAGAATTTCAAATAGAAAACGCAGAAAAATTTAATTTATCTCAAGAAAAAAGACTACAACTACAAATTCAATTATTAGGGCTTAATAAAAAAGAAGTTGATGGAGAAAAGAAAAAATCAGATGCTATAAAAGCACAAAGAGAGCAAGACAGAAAAGATGCAATATTACATTCAGATAATTTAGTTGAAGCCAGTGAAAGGCTACTATCAGCAAAAGCCACTGAAGTTGTTGCACATGCTATTTCAGGTGTATTTGCAAAATTCCCACCACCCATGAACGCAATTATGGCACCACTTGCAGGTGCTAGCGCTATGCGTATTGTAGGGGAAGGAATAAAAAAAGCTAAAGGAAATAAATTTAGACAAGGTGGATTTGTTGATGGATTTGGTGGCGGTGATAAGGTTCCCGCTATGTTAGAACAGGGTGAATTTGTAATGAATAAGGAATCTGTACAGGCAATAGGAATTCAAAATTTACAAGAATTAAACGCAGGTAGAAATGGCGGTGGTATGAATCTTATATTTAATGCACCTGTAACAAATGAAGATTTTGTCAGGGACTTTATTGCCCCAACTATAGAAGAAAACCTACAAAGGAATTTAAGCTAATGGCATTAGCACAACCACACGCAGATTACACTTCAGCTTTAGCTAGTGGTATGCAGGAAGATTACTTAGTGGTCCTGCATTATTACCATGCAAGTAGTAGTGGTCAAATTGGTTTAAGTATGAACAGCACAGCTACTATTTCTGTTAACAGTGTAAATACAAAATTCACACCTGCTATTATGAATGTCCCAACAATCAGGGAAAAAATAGACCTAAAAAGATACACTGCAAGTTTGGGAAATATAACACTACAGATAGCTGATTTTCCTACTAGCGTATCTACTTTTGATTTATCAAACAGTGCGGGTTTATTTTCGGGCGAGTTTTGGAATAACAATGGTAATAGATTTTATATAAATCAAAAAGTAGAAATTTTTAGTATGCTTAATGATTCTAACAATATAAGCAAATGTTTAAAAATATTTGAAGGCAGGTTGGCTGATGTTATGCAAAATTATCAAGGCAAATCTGTTAAATTACAAATTACCGCCTATAATCCCTTTGACCATATTTCTGTGCCAATAGCAAGGGACAATGTAGAAAACACACCCGCACCTATAACCTATGGAAGCTACACACCTAATAGCTATAATGACTATGCAACAAGCGTAGACTTATGGAGAGCGCCAGTCTTAGACAAAGGTAAGCAGGGTTTTGTAAGAGCTTTATTAAGGGATAGTTCAATAGCTTCTGATGCACAGCCACATATTTGGGATGAATTATTAGAAAAATTTATCCCCATAGGAATTAATGTTAATGGCACTTTAGATGGTGCTAGTGAAGCTTATAATGGTTTAAACATATCTTATGCAGACCAAAGGCTGTTTAGGGTTGCAAAGCAAAAACCCATTGCTGTAAGTGGAACAGGGACAAATTTAGGCAATGCAATAGATGTGCCAAACGCAGACAGCACTGCTAACTTTGGAACCACACAACTGGCAGGGGTTTCTGCTACAGGTTCTACACAATCTACAGATGATAATAATGCTATTGTAACATTTGACCTTCCACAGTTTTCAGGCGCACCTACAGCTTACACAATTACAGTAGTTTATAAACTTAAAGCTGTTGCTGATGCGGGTGTAAACTATACTGATTTCACAGTAAGATTAAACACTAGAATAGATGATGATGATTTTTCAGAGTCTGACAATAGCAATTCTATTTGGAATAAATCTACAAATGAATTAGATGCCTCAGGTGGGACCGCTACTTCAAGCTTGCACACACAAACATTTACTGCAACTGTTGCAAGCCTAGATGGATTTCCTAGTAAATTTTCAGTACGCACTGAAGCAAGCATGGCTGAATATGAAGGCAGTGGAAACCTAAACCACCAAGCAGAAATTTATGATATTAGAATAAGTGCAACATGTTCTGTTGATTTATCCCAATCAAATAAAAACCTTCAATCAGGTATGCGTGAAATTATCGGTGTTAATTATCTTTATTGTGGGGCTGATGGCTACACACAAAGCTATGCAACCAGTACGCTTACTACAACTATTGTAGATATGCACAGGGACCTTATTTATAGATTTGGTGGGATAACAGCAGTTCCTACAAACTGGTCTACATTAGACAGTGCTAGGTCAAATTATACAATACAACATAGTACATTTCAAATTCAAACATTACAGCAATTATTAAATAAATGCGCTTATGAAGGACAGTTTATTTTTAGAACAGATTGTCAAGGTTCTTATAAGTATATAGACCCGCACCCAAGTAGCTTTAGCCCAACAAGTATTCAGGGTGGTAATCTTACATTTACTATTAATGATATTAATAATATTAGTTTTAAAATGTCACCTATATCAGACATAGTTACTAAAATAAAAGCAAATTACAATCAACACCCCGCCACAGAAAAATGGCAAGACATAGACACCTTTACCAACTCAACACCTAGAACTAATTACAATTTTGGCAACCTTACAAATGAAAACACACAAGAGCTTAATTTTAATATTTTAAATTCAAGTACAGGAATATCAGACTGGAAAACTAAATATTTTAGTAGGTTTGGTGAACCTAGAATGTTGGTTAGTTTTGATGTATTAGACCCAAAATTTTATTATTTAGAGGTAGGTGACGTTTTTCAATTTAATGCAGATGTTGGATATTTTTTTAATGAAGATGTTGGTGGTGATGAAATAGGTTTTTTAATAGTAGAAACAAAACGCACAATAGGAAAAATTAGCATTACTGGTATTTATTTAGGTGAAGCATAAATGTTTAAACAGTACAAAGGAAAATTAAAATGGCAGTGACTAGCGCAAAGTTTGGTGAAAATGATTCAGGAAATAATAATGCAAATTATAGCCCTTCCACTAATCCACAAATTGGTATAAGATATGGCAGAAATTATAATGGAATTAATATTAAAAGGGCTTACAACAACACAGCTTACACTACACAAAAATATGGAAGAAAGCGCAGTTGGACTTTAAATTATACACATCTAAGTAGCGCAGATAAAGCAAAATTAGAAGCCCTGTTTGAATATACAGTAGGACAATTAAAGCCATTTTTCTTTTCTGAAGATGGAACTAATTATAGTTTTGAAGTTAGATTTTTACAAAGCACTTTGGAATTTTCTGAGGTTGCTTACAATGTTTTTAGCACACAATTAAGTTTTGAAGAAGTTTAAAATTTAAGGTTTGGGGCATTTTATGGGGTTACTAAAAAACATAAAAAGTAGGTTGAAACACCTGTTTTTTGCCCATTTTTGCCTTCTCAGTAAAATCCCAAATTTGCCCCAAATTGCTACTTTTATGATTTTTTTGAATATATGTATGTCAAATTAAATTGACAAGATAACAAGAAAGCTACCCCCCTACAAATCAATTTGCTCTATATTTTAAATATTTAGGCAAAACCCCCAATAACCTTTAAAATTTAAGGTTTTTAACACTTAGCTAACACTTAGCTAACAGC